>BNJS01002000.1_pt1 | contig 95830 bp, 116 predicted proteins | sample 8540461 | NCBI WGS metagenome assembly BNJS01 (sample SAMD00202454, study PRJDB9452) | human saliva metagenome | isolation source: human saliva | place: Japan | reverse complement strand
GAAACCAGTTGGAACGCAAGTTCCTGCTGGTTTTTGTGTGTTACTTTCCCTCGTCTCAAGTGGGGAGTGTAGAAGCTTTAAAACGAGCGCGCTTAAACAACGTGTTTTAAGCGCGCTCGTTTTTCATTAAGCCGGACTATTCGTGAAGAGACGACGGATTCTCCGACGACTGCACCATGGTTGGATGATGAGCAATAAGAAAGATAGGCTGGGAAGAATATCCCAAAAGGATTTGCCAATGCTCGTAAGGCATGAAGGGTAACGGGGGTTATGGTGTCGTTGAACCAAGCATTGGCTTCTGGCCAACTTTGAAAAGTGCGAAAACCAACAGTGCCTAAGAATAGGACTAGGCCAAAGTACAAAACTGTTGAAGCCACTTTCTTACAACGGAGCGGATGGATGCCTCTTTGTGATAGGCGACGTCGGAGTGTTCGTTCTTCACGACGTAGAGCCGCTCCGGCCAATGGTTCGTCAGGAAGTGGTTGTTGCACAAAGGCTTCTGGATGTAAGGCAAAACCCACTCGCTCGGTTGAAGCATGACTGACCAAGAGCGCGCATTCACCAAAAGGAATGTCCAAACTATCGGTGAAAAGTCCTTGTTGGATGGCCCATGATTTGCGTAGTGCCACATTGGAAGCCTCGCAGCCTGCTGGATGTTTTTTCAGCCAAAGACGAAAATTGGAGGCTTGCCATTCCATGGATTTTAGTTGAGCTTTGGGTTGTTCCCAGTCGCTAGTCGCTTCTACATAGCCGAGCACGAGGTCGTGCTCCTCAGTGCATTGTTGGTGCATACGTTGAAGCCAGTGAGGCGATGCCGGAGTGCTTTGAGGAGTCACGATGACTGCCCATGGAGCACGCGCCGAACGCACACCGAGTGTGAGAGCTGAGTTTGCGCGGATGGAGGTTGCGATGCGTTTGCGGCACAAAGGTGTAGCGCAGGTTCGGGTGTTCGTTTTGTAGGCGTTGCACGATGTTGCGTGTTTCATCCTCATGGTCGGAAGCATCGGCTACCACGATTTCAAAAGGGAAGGTGGTCTGTTGCTGCAACCACAGCGGAAGATGGCGTTCAATCCACCAATCATCGTTCTCAGTCGCTATGACTACAGATAGTTCAGGACGGATGGCGCGAGGAGCTATGGGGGAGTTTACTATTCCTGCTGTGGGAGCCACAAAAGGGAGAGCCTCCTTGGCTTGTCTGCGCATCAGGCGAGAGTGTTTGCGAAAACTCCAAGTACGACACAGACCATAGGTCAAACCACAACCAATGAGTAGCAGAGAGAGCGTGGCGGAAAATATGATTTGCAGCATAATGAACGTCTATATATAAGAGGAAAATAGGCAATAGCCTAAGAAAAACTGCCGTTGTCGGCAGTAGACAAGCGTAAAATCTACGATACTCTAGGCTTAGGCCTGTCGGCGAAACTCAGCAACGGCAACAGCAGTGGCAATGGCCACGTTGAGACTCTCGCTGGTGGGTCGATGAGCTGGGAAACTCGGGATGAGCAAACGATGATTCACCGTAGCTTCCACGGCAGCACTGATGCCCTTTCCCTCATTGCCCATCACCAAAACTCCAGAGTGTGGAAGAGGAGCCGCATAGATGTTGTCGCCATCGAGCGAGAGTGCCACACACGGCTACGTTGCTGGGCAAACTCGAGAGCCATTGTGCCAAATCCACATACGACACTTGGACTCGTGCTATGGCTCCCATGGTGGCTTGCACCGCACTTTTGAGGGCAAACACATCGGCCGTGTCGTGCGAGCAAACCACATGGTCTATGCCCCACCAGTCGGCAGTGCAATGATTGTGCCCCAAATTCCCTGGATCTTGCACCCCATCTAGCGCCAGCACCAACTGTTGTTCGGTGGCTGCAGTCAGAGATTTTGTTTCAACAGCTAGGGGCATGTGAAACAAGGCTAAGCCATGTCGTGGTGTTTTGAGCTGCGACATTTGCTCCAATTCGCGTTGCGTGATGACGATAACTTCCTCCACGGGTTCTAGCCATTCCGAAGGGCAAGAGTCGAGAAAGTCAGGAGTGGCGCACAACAAGCTACATCTGAGCAAGGGCAAGAGTTCTCGCAGCACTTTCGCCCCTTCGGCAAGAAAGAGTCCTTCAGTGTCGCGATGCTTTTTGCGCCAATTGTCGAATGTGTTTGATGCGATTTTTGCCAATCATGTTGTTGCGTCGGAATTTAGGTGAAAAAGATGTTGCAAAAGTACGCGCTTTTTCTGAAAAGAACTATCTTTGCAAATCAAAAAAAGACCATCTTAGTGAAGTTCTTCCCTATAATCACACATATATATAGGTGCTGTGCGCGAAATCGAGCGTATCAGCTCTTTCTTTTGCTCAGCATCGGGGTGATATTGTCTTCTTGTTCGGCCACGCGTTTTGTGCCAGAAGGTCAATATCTCCTTTCGAGTGTGCGTTTGCGCAGTGAGCAGCCAGAAGTGCTCCCATCTGACTATCGAACTTATGTGCGTCAAGAAGCCAACTCTCGCTGGTTGAGCACCGTAAAAGTGCCTTTGGGCATCTATTGTTTGTCAGGGACGAATGAGAAATTGCTCATCAATCGCGTGATGCACCGCGTAGGCGAGGCACCAGTGGTGTATGATCCAGCGTTGATGCAGTACTCTAAAGCCTCTCTTGCCTCAGCACTTCGTGCCAAAGGTTATTTGCAGGCTACGGTATCGGTGGATTCCACTTTGAAAGGCCGACGAGTGCATTTGCGCTATACGATGCACCCTCGTCAGAGATCTTATGTGGTCAATGTCTATCGCGAGTTTGACAACGAAGCAGTGCGTCAAGTCGTTGAGCGAGACTCAGCCTCTTCGTTGCTCTACAAAGGGATGCCACTAGATTTGGGCTTACTCAACGAAGAAAGAAGTCGCATTGTGCATCGTTTGCAGAATGCGGGTTTCATGAACATCAACAATGAGTTCGTCACCTTCACGGCCGACACCACTGCTCATAGCCATGCTGTAGACCTCACTTTGCGCATTCTGCTTCCCCCCAAGGTTGAATCCAGATTGGGCTATCAGCGTTATCGCATCGGCAAAGTGACAGTGCAAGAAAACGCTTTGGAAGAAGCACAGGCCGACACCACCTATTATCGAAAAATCTATTTCGTGTCGCATGGTGGTCAGCGCATCAATCGTAGAGTTTATGCCCGACATCTTTTTATCGAACCAGATAGTCTTTACCGTGATGTCGCGACACAATACTCCTACCAAAAACTTGAATAGTCTGGGCGCCATCAATTTTTCGACCATCCACTATGCCACTCCTGAACTGGGAGATAGCACGCTCGATGTCAATGTAGCGGTGCAGTTGGCTAAACCTCATGGCATCAGTTTTGACATCGAAGGCACAAATACGGCAGGTGACTTGGGCGGAGCGGCTTCATTCACCTACACCCATCGCAATCTTTTCAAAGGAGCTGAGAATTTCTCGCTGAAACTGCGTGGTGCTTACGAAACGATCAGCCGTTTGCAAGGCTATGCCAACCAAAACTATATCGAGTATGGCGCGGAAGCAGCACTGAGATTCCCTTCGTTGCCCCTCTCTTTTGGTGAGCGCATGTTTAGATCCTATCGAGGCATCACAGAGTTCTCCCTCCTTTATAACTCTCAAAATCGTCCCGAGTTCTATCGTCGCTTGCTCACAGGCACATGGTCTACCACCTGGAATGCGCACCGCAAGCCCAATCTACAGCACAGGTTTGACATCGTTTCGCTCAACTATGTGTTTATGCCTTGGATTTCCTCCACCTTCCGCCGAGAATATTTAGAAGGAGATAATCCGCGCTATGCCGTGTTGCGCAATTCCTATGAGAATCTCTTCATCATGCGCTCTGCTTATGGCATAGTCTACAATTCATTGCGTGGGCGCAATGGCGGTTCGCTCAACCAAACCAATGGCTATCAAATCAAGGCGAATGTAGAAACGGCAGGCAATGTGCTCTATGGTGTGGCCAAGATGCTGCAGATACGTCGCAATCTCAACAACGCTTATGCCATCTTAAATATCCCCTTCTCCCAATATGTGAAGTTCGACTTCGACTATTCTAAGTCGTTTCGCTTGACAGAAGCCAGTTCACTCGCCGTGCATGCTGCCTTTGGACTAGCTATACCTTATGGCAATTCCGAAATCATTCCGTATGAGAAACGCTATTTTGCTGGTGGGGCTAACTCTGTGCGAGGATGGAATGTGCGCACACTCGGCCCTGGTGGCTATGTAGGCCGTGATGGCAATATCGACTTCATCAACCAAACGGGCAACTTGAAGTTGGACCTATCGGTGGAGTATCGTGCTGCTCTCTTCTGGAAATTTGAAGGAGCTGCCTTTGTAGATGCTGGCAATGTGTGGAACACCCGCAATCATGCCGATTTGTCCAATGGACAATTCCAGTTCAACAATTTCTATCGTCAAATCGCTGTCGCTTATGGCTTGGGATTGAGATTAAATCTCAACTACTTCATCATTCGATTAGATGGAGCATGAAAGCCATCAATCCATCCGTGATGAGTGTACGTGGGCATTACCCATATTCTCTCCCAGCTTGTCGCGCGATTTGGCCTTACACTTTGCCGTAGGACTTCCATTTTAAGTTGCGATTTCCCCATATCCCCAATACCTTCTTCATCCTTCTGCGTTAATTTAGTGCAATAGAGGAGAAAGAAGATATCATTGAAAAGCGTTTCGTTAGACAGTAGTGATGCCCCAATCCCAAGAGGTGGGGCACGACTATGATATTCGGCAAAACGTGTCATTACATCAAAACATCTTGTACATATATAATCTATGAAGTTTATTAGCATCGGTAGCGGAAGCTCCGGCAATTGCTATTACCTTGAGTCACGTGGCACAGCGATTCTCATTGATTTGGGCATCGGGATTCGTGCTTTCAAACGCTATATGAGCAATTATGGGCTCACCATTCCCAAGATAGCTGCCATCATTGTCACTCATGACCACACGGATCACATCAAGGCCGTTGGCCCTATGGCGATAACCTATCGCACGCCTGTCTATGCTTCTCAGCGTGTGCATGAAGGCATAGACCGCAATCGTTTTATGACCAAAAAGATTCCGGCTGAGCTTAAACATTACACCGAACTGCACACCCCTTTTGAAGTGGGGAATTTCCGCATCACCCCCTTTACCGTGCCGCACGACTCTAATGACAACAACGGATACTTCATTGAATTGATCCAGGCGGAACCAGTGGAGGAGAGTCTCTTCGGCAGTCTGTTCGATAACGTGAACACTTCTCCGGAAAATCTCGGAGTTGCTCAAGAAAATCTCGGAGATTCTTCCAAAAACGTCGGAGATTCTTCAGGAAAAGTCGGAGGTAATTTCCAGAAACAAGGAGAAGAGATGCAGCATCAGTCAGCGGAGTTGCCCACTTTCTGTCTCATCACCGATGCGGGCCAGTTCACCGACGAGATGATTCCCTTTGTGCAGCGTGCCAAGTACTTGGTGATTGAGGCCAACTACGATGCTGAGATGTTGGAACATGGGCCCTATCCGAAGTATCTTCAAGACCGCATTTCGAGTGGTCGCGGACACTTGGCCAATGTGCTCACTGCTGCGGCTTTGCGCACGCACCTGACTCCCACTACTCGGCGCATCTGGCTCTGTCACCTCAGTGCCGAAAACAATCATCCCGAAAAGGCTGCAGCTACTGTGCAGGAAGCCATTGATGCCCTTTCTTTTTCTCCAAAACCTTTGGTGGAGGTGCTGCGTCGCACGGTGCCTTCCGAATTGATGGAGTTGCGCTAGACCGCAAGTTTTGTCAATGTCCTTCTGTATGTGCTTGTTGCATTGCAGAGGATAATGCGCAAAATCTCTAAGTAGCAATATTATTTTTAGGGAGAACCTTCCGCTATTTGAGGTTTTTTGTGTAACTTTGTCGCCAAATGTGTACCCTTTTTCTTTAGAAGTGGTGCTAATAAGTTGAGAATAAAAACAATAAATACAATAGATAATGGCAGCATTACAAAAAAATCAGAAGCAGTTCATGGATCATCGGTCTGATGGGTGTGGGCTTGTTTCTCTTCATCCTCACCATGGTGCTTGACCAAAACACCTTGTCTGTGCTGAGAAATTCCAGCAACAACGCTGGTTCTGTGTATGGCAACAGCCTCTCAGCAACAAGAGTTTTACGAGATGGTCAATGAAGCCTCAAGTAGCCAAGCTCCGCAATGGTGGTAATCTCACCGATGAACAAACGGATCAAGTGCGCGAGATGGTTTGGCAGCAATATGTCAATTTGAACTCGTGAAGCACGAAGCTGAGAAGCTCGGTCTTAAAGTTACGGAGAAAGAAATCGAGGCAAGCCATCAAAGACGGTACTGCTCAAGCTTTCCAAAATGTCCCCATGTTCATGGGACAAAGCGGACGTTTTGATTATACCGCTTTGCAAGAGTTTTTGAAGCAAGCTAAGACCATGCAAGGCCAGCAGACTTCTCCTGAAGTAGCTGAGCAAGTGGCTATGATCAATAAGCTCTGGTCTTATACCGAAAAGCAATTGCGCCGCGAATTGTTGATGACGAAGTATCAAACTCTCTTCATGACTTCTTTCACCACCAATCCCGTTGCTGCAAAGATGCAATATGAAGCTGCCACCATGGTTCAAGTGCTGAAGTTGCCGCTTTGCCTTTCGCTGCGATCTCCGACAAGGATGTGAAGATTTCTGATGATGATTTGAAGACTGCTTATAAGGCACGCAAAGAGCTCTTCCGTTTGGATGGCGAAACTCGTGACGATTAAGTACATCGACGTGAAGTTACTGCCAGCGATGCTGACCGCAAGGCGCTCGAAGACCAGATGCAAGCTACCTATCAGAAGCTGCAAGAAGGTGGCGACCTCGCTGCTATCGTCAACAGCTCAAAGAGTGTGATGCACTATGTGAATCTTCCCCTCTCTGACAACCTTTTCCCAGCCGATATTAAGGCTGAGTTGGACAAGATGGCTCCTGGTCAATTGACCACTCCTCAATACAATGCACAAGACAACACGATGAACATCGTGAAACTTGTGGCAAAGACTCAGTCACCCGACTCTATCTTGTATCGTGCCCTTCCTGCACAAGCTGCAGATGCCGCTGCTTCTGCCACTCGTGCTGACTCCATGCTCAAGGCACTTAATGGTGGTGCTAGCGTGGCAGAACTGGCTAAGAAGCTCGGCGTTCCCACTGACTCTGTGTGGATGACTGCTCAGCAGTTTGAGACTCCCCAGCTTGCAGGCGACAACCTCAAGTTTGTGCAAACCCTTCTCAATGCCCCTCTCAAGCAATTTACTACGGTGGATATGCAAGGTATGAAGGTGCTTGTGCAAGTGCTTGATCGCAAGGCAATGAAGACCAAGTACACCGCTGCCGTGGTGAAGGTGCCTGTCAACTTCTCTAAGGCCACTTACGATGCTGCAGTGAGCAAGATGAATCGCTTCCTTGCTGCTAACCAAACCCTCGAAGCACTCGTCAAGAATGCTGCTAAGGAAGGCTATCGCGTGGTAGATCAAGACAACTTCATGACTTCTGATCGCAACATTGGTGCCGAAGGCATGTACAACCCAGGTGTTCGTGGTTCAAAAGAAGCTGTGAAGTGGGTGTTTGACGTGGCTAAAGAAGGTGAAGTCTCTCCCCTCTACCAAGTAGGTGAAGCCAACAACCACCTCCTTGTTGTCGGTTTGTCTAAGGTAAATGACGAAGGTTATTACGCTTGGGACAGCAAGCAAGTAAAGGAGTATCTCACAGCCATTGTGAAGAGTGAGAAGAAAGCTGAAATTGCAGCACAAAAATATGCTGGTGTGAAGTCTATTGCAGAAGCAAAAGCCAAGGGTGCTATCGTAGACAACCTTGAGAATGTCACTTTTGCAGGACAGACCACAGTAGCTGCTGTTAGGTGTGCCTGAGCCAGTTCTCACTGGTGCCATCGCTGCTGCTAAGAAGGGAGCTACTACTCCTTTGGTAGTGGGTGCCGCTGGAGCTTACATTGCTCGTGTCACCGACCGCAAGAACATCTCTACGGAGAAGTTTGATGCAAAGGCCGCGATGCAACAGCAACAGCAGGCTATGATGCAGCAATTGGGACAAGCCACTTTTGAAGTGCTCCGTCACAATGCTAAGGTTGAAGACAATCGCTACAAGTTCTAAACCTTGTGCTGTGTTGTAACCACAGACTTATTATTTGATTTAACGGAGTTGGGAGTGATAACCTCTCGACTCCGTTGCGCTTTATGCCATTTTCATTATGCAACTCTCTGAACTCATTCAGCTTTTTCAGCATCATCCTGGGGTGAAAGCCCTCGAACGCTGTTGGAAGGAGCAGAACCCTCTCGTCTTTCTCGATGGATTGCAAGGTTCTGCCGCCCCTGTCATGCTCGCCGCGGCCGCGCATGCTGCCCAAGGTCTCTATATGGTGGTGATGAACGATGAGGAAGAAGCCGGATATTTCTACAATGATTTGCGACAACTCTTGGGAGACGACCGGGTGCTCTTCTTCCCTTCGTCGTATCGTAGAGCGGTGAAGTATGGACATCGCGATGCTGCCAACGAGATACTTCGCACAGATGTGTTGTCAAAGCTCACACGGCTGTCTGAGAAGCCTAATGACGTGCCTCGCCAGAGCCCCCTTTCTGTCACATCTCAGGCGCAGCAAGGAGCTAGTAAGGGACTCTTTGTGGTGTCTTTTCCTGCTGCGCTTGCAGAGAAAGTGGCTTCCCCCAAAGCGATGGATGAGCAAACCCTCACCTTGAGCGTGGGGCAAGAACAAGATGTCACTGTTTTTGTCAAGGCTTTGGAAGAATTAGGGTTCAAACGTCGTGACTACGTTTACGAACCTGGGGAGTATGCCCTCCGCGGTTCGATTCTCGACATCTTTAGTTTTGCCTCTGAGTATCCCTATCGCGTAGATTTTTTTGGAGATGACATAGAGAGCATACGCACCTTTGAGGTGCAAACCCAGTTGTCACAAGAGGTTTGTAGCACCATAAGCATCGTGCCTGATGTGGAGTCGGAGACCGCTGTGGGCAGCTTAGTCCCCATCACAGACTATTGGCCACAGCACACCACGATAGTGGCTAAAGACCTGACGTTTGTCGGAGATGTTATCAATCGCATCTTTGAGGAAGGCTTCGCCCAACAAGCGGTAGCAGAGCAAGCCGCCACTTCAGAGATGGAACTTGCCGAAGTGCATGAGCGTTTCTCCGCTGCTCACCAACTGGTGAAGGGAGATGCTTTGCTGCGCGCGATGAGCGGTTTCCCGCAATGGATAGTCTCAGGGGCAACCCACAAAGCTACGGATGAAGATCTAGCCAAGAAGGTGGTGCGTATAGGTTTTTCACACTCGTGCTCAGCCACTTTTCCATAAGAACTTCCAGCTCGTACTGGAGCAATTTCAGAGACATACTGCCGAGGGAATACACACCTACGTATTGGCCGACAGCGAGAAGCAAAACGAGCGTTTGCACGACATTCTTAGCGAACTCCAGCTGCGGACAAACACAGACCAGAGTGTCCAAGCAGCGCAAACGAATAACACCACTCGCAAAGGCACATCTGTGGACAACCATGCTGATCATCTGCCTCGTCTCTTCACGCCCGTCCATCTCACTCTCCATGCTGGCTTTGAAGATCTCACAGGCAAGATCGCACTATTCACCGATCACCAGATATTTGATCGCTTTCATAAGTATGCCCTTCGCTCTGACCATGCGCGCAATGCCAAGATAGCCTTGACCCTTAAGGAAATCATGCTCTTTGAACCAGGAGATTATGTGGTGCATGTGGATCATGGTGTAGGACAATTTGCCGGTTTGGTGCGTATCCCTGGAGCAGATGGCGCGATGCAAGAGGTCATCAAGATTACCTATCAAAAGGGAGATGCCATCTTTGTTTCGATTCATGCCCTGCATAAGGTGTCGAAATACAAAGGTAAGGAGGGAGAACCTCCTCGTCTGTCTAGCCTTGGCACAGGAGCTTGGGAGAAACTCAAAGGTCGCACCAAGGAAAAACTCAAGGACATAGCGCGCGATTTGATTGTGCTTTATAGCCGTCGTCGTCAAGAACAAGGCTATGCTTTCTCGCCCGATGGCTTTATGCAGCATGAGCTAGAGGGCTCTTTCCCTTATGAAGATACGCCCGACCAACTCAAGGTGACCCAGCAAGTGAAGGCCGACATGGAGCGTCCTCGTCCCATGGACCGTTTGGTGTGTGGCGATGTGGGATTCGGAAAGACAGAGATTGCCGTTCGTGCAGCCTTCAAAGCCGCAGCCGACAGTAAGCAAGTGGCGGTGATGGTGCCCACCACCGTGTTGGCACTCCAGCACTACAAGACCTTCCTCAAGCGATTGAAGGATTTTCCTGTGAGAGTGGATTATCTTTCTCGAGCGCGCACCCCAGCGCAAACCAAAGCTCTGCTCAAGGATTTGGCAGAAGGAAAGATAGATATCGTGGTGGGTACGCACAAACTCATCGGAAAATCGGTGAAATTCAAAGATCTCGGTCTCCTCATTATCGACGAAGAACAGAAGTTTGGAGTCAGTGTCAAAGAAAAGCTGCGCCAGCTCAAGGTCAATGTGGACACCCTCACCATGTCGGCCACGCCGATTCCGCGCACGCTCCAGTTTTCACTCATGGGCGCACGCGATTTGAGCGTGATCAACACACCACCACCCAGCCGTCACCCCATCCAGACGGAGATTCACACCTTTGGTCACGAAATTATTGCTGATGCCATCAACTTTGAGCTAAGCCGCAATGGGCAAGTGTATATCGTGACGCACCGCATTTCCTCGTTGAGCAACATAGAGTCCTTGATTCGCAAGCACGTTCCCGATGCTAGAGTAGTGGTGGGACATGGTCAGATGGAGCCCTCAAAGTTAGAAAAAGTGATTGCCGACTTCGTGAATCACGAGTATGATGTGCTGCTTTCTACTACTATCATAGAGAATGGTATCGACGTACCTAACGCCAACACCATTCTCATTGACAATGCGCACCATTTCGGTCTTTCAGACCTTCACCAGATGCGTGGCCGTGTAGGCCGAGGAAGTCGCAAGGCCTTTTGCTATCTCATGGCACCACCTCTAAGCTTGTTGCCCGATGATAGCCGACGTCGTTTGCAAGCCATCGAGAACTTCTCCGACTTGGGCAGTGGTATTCACATTTGCGATGCAAGATCTTGACATCCGAGGGGCAGGGTAATCTCCTTGGAGCAGAGCAGAGTGGTTTTGTAGCCGACCTTGGTTATGAAACTTATCAGAAGATTCTGGCCGAAGCCGTAGCAGAACTCAAGAACGAAGAGTTTAGTGATCTCTTTGCAGAAGAACTTGCGCAGCAGAACACTGCGGAGTTGAGGCGATAGCTATGTGGCTGAGTGCAATGTGGATTGTGACCTTCGCGCTTACTTCCCCGAAACTTATGTGCCTGGAGCAAGTGAGAGAATGTTGCTCTATCGTGAGTTGGATGGGCTTTCGAGTGATGAAGAAATTGCAGCCTTCCGCCAGCGTTTGCTCGATCGCTTTGGGGCCCTTCCTGCAGAAGCTGAGGAACTCCTTCGTGTGGTTCCTCTACGTCGCTTAGGTCGTCGTTGCGGTGCAGAGCGTTTTGGTGCTGAAAGCTGGCAATATGACCCTCTATTTTGTGGCCAATGCCGAGAGTCCTTTCTACAAAAGCCAAGTGTTCCAGCGAGTGCTTGACTTTGCCCTCCATCCAGCACAAATGCGCCGCTGCGAACTTGGCGAGAAGAAAGGTAAGCGTTTCCTTCGCATCAAGCAGGTGCCCAGTGTTGAGGCTGCGGTGAAGGTGCTTGATCACATCGTGAGTCCTACTGCTCAGCCCTAAATTTTAGACACAATCTTCTTCCTTAGCGAGGTACACATCCCGTGTATCTCGTTTTTTGTGCGAAAATTCTAGAGAAGATGTTGTCTTTTCAGATTTTATCCCTATATTCGTGGTTAGAAACTTACGCTCTTATCAGCGCAGCGCAGAACCTCATCCTCAAATATCATTACCATGTCACGAAAAACAACCTTCTATCACGCCAATGCTTTTGGTGGCTTATCTGCGAAGCCCACTACTGCATTTACCAAGGCTGACATCCTACGCTTTGTTGCCGAGAATGGCATCAGAATGGTCAATTTCCTCTATCCCGGAGGAGATGGTCGCTTGAAAACACTCAACTTTGTCATCACCGACTACGCCTATCTTGATACGGTGCTCACCTGTGGTGAGCGTGTCGATGGCTCTAGTCTTTTCCGCTTCATTGAAGCTGGCAGTAGCGATCTCTATGTAGTGCCTCGTTTCTCCACTGCTTTTGTAGATCCCTTTTGCAGAAATCCCCACACTTTGCCTGCTTTGTTCTTATTTTGACAAAGATGGACAACCCTTTCTTCTTCTCCCGAACAAACTTTGGTTAAAAGCGGCTCGAGCTTTCTAGAGACCACTGGCTTTGAATTCGAAGCCATGGGAGAACTTGAGTATTACGTCATCAAGCCAGACGAAGAACGCTATCCTGCCGTTGACCAGCGTGCCTATCATGAGTCGGCTCCCTTTGCAAAAACCAATGATTTCCGCGTAAAGTGTATGGACTATATTGCGCGCGCTGGTGGACAAATCAAATATGGTCACTCTGAGGTGGGCAACTTCGTGCAAGACGATTTGGTCTACGAACAAGGAGAAATCGAATTCCTCCCTGTGCCTGTGTGTCAAGCAGCCGACCAGTTGGTGGTGGCAAAATGGATTATTCGTAATCTGGCTTACCAAGAAGGACTCAATGTCACCTTTGCTCCGAAGATTACAACCGGCAAGGCTGGTTCAGGGCTTCACATCCACATGCGCATTATGCAAGATGGCCAGAATAAGATGTTGGGCAGCGATGGCAAGTTGAGCAATGAAGCACGTCGCATGATTGCAGGGCTCATAGATCTCGCTCCGAGTCTTACGGCTTTTGGCAACAAGAATCCAACGTCCTACTTCCGTCTTGTGCCCCATCAAGAGCACCCACCAATGTGTGCTGGGGCGATCGCAACCGCTCTGTGCTCATTCGCGTGCCACTTGGATGGACCTCGCAGACCGATATGTGCCATCTCGCCAATCCTCTCGAGGCAGAGCAACGTCTAGACACTTCGCTGAAACAGACCGTGGAAATCCGGAATGGTGATGGTTCTGCCGACGTTTATCAGTTGCTTGCTGGTATTTGTGTGGCTGCTCGTCATGGATTTGAGATGTCCGATGCCCTTGAAGTGGCAGAACGCACCTATGTTGATGTCAATATCCACGCAGCTGAGCATGCCGATCGTCTGCAAGGGCTTGCCACCTTGCCCGATAGTTGTGTAGCCTCTGCCGACCGTTTGCTGGCACAGCGCGCAGTCTACGAAGCGCAAGGCGTGTTCTCGCCTGCCATGATTGACGGCATCGCCAAAGAACTTCGCGATTTTGATGACCTCACTTTTGCGTGCCGACCTCCAAAGGTAAGCCCTAGAGAAATGGCTCGCCTCGTTGAGCAATTCTTCCATTGCGGATGAGTCTGCGGTAATATCTTTTGCAAAAGAAGGAAGAACTAACGGTAGAGCCTCCTTGCATCTGACCTATTCCTTCGAGGGACTGGCTTAGTTCTTTTATGAGATGGAGCTTATTCCTTTAGAGATTATGGTTCGTCCCTTCTAGCCTTTGACTAGTCACTTCTTCTGTTTTTGACTTTTATTTCTCCAGAACAACGATTTTATGGGTTGTTCGGAGAGATTTTGCACTTACTCTCTATTGTAGCTGCACAAATACACAAAAAACGTCCTCACGATCGTTGTGTCGTGAGGACGTTTGAGTAGAGTATGCTGGAAAGATGCGATTATTTCACCACAATCTTACCATTTTGGATGAGGACACCATGTTGAGTCTTTTCAGCTTTGCGGCCAGAGAGGTCGTAAACTTCTTCAGTCTTTTCAGCCTTGTCGGCAGCAACTGTGGTTACCCCCGTGAGCAGGCGTTCTCCTTGTACGAAGTTCTTGGCTACATCGTTAGGGTCAAGTGCGATAGATTCCTTACCGTTACCATGGGCAATCGTCATGAAGTAACCTGCTTTTACGATTTCTGAAGGAATGGTGAAGGTGTAAGTGTTAGACACACGCACTAATTTACCATTGAGGTCATAGATTTTGAAACCTACTGCTCCCTTACCGCTCTTGCGATCTACGGTAATGCGGTTGCCACTGATCTTAGTCTCGTAGACCTTAGCTTCGTTGTCCTTGGTGAAATGGAGCACGAAACCTACGTCACCTACTTCTTTAGCATCGCCAGGAGTAGCATCGTCAGATGTGGCTACGCGCAATGCACCTTGAGGAGCACCAGGGTAGATAGCAGGAAGTCTTTCGATGCGTTCGTCGATGAAGATGATACCAGGGTGAGCCTTGGGGTATTTCTTCATGTGGACGATGGCTTTGTTGATGTCAGCTTGAGTGGTGGTAAACCAGTTGTCGTGATAGTCACCCGTGTTGTGGTTCTTCACTGGCTTAAAGAAACCGTAGAATTGGAAAAATTCACTGAGGTCTTCTTGTGCCACATCAGAGCAAACCATTGCAAAGCGTAGGTAGTTTTCTAGGCCGCTGAGAGGATTTCTTGCATCAGTGGAGTAGCGCATAGGCGTCTTGCGAAGACGAGCGAAAACTTCGGGGAAGAAGTTGGGATGATGACCTTGGAGCTGGTAGTGCAACCAAAGTTGGAAATAGAGACGTGAGCGAGTCCAGATGTTAAACTCATCACGGAATTGATTTTTGTGGAAAGACTCAATGGGGTTAGAGAGAGGACGACCCACGACCCACGTTGCTACCACGGAACCATGAGTACACTTGTGAGAAGAAGTTTACAGACATTTCTGTGTCACCCGCCATGTTGATGGCCTTTTGGTGGATGTGACCAGTTTCGTGAGCCACCACCCAGATGGGGGCACCTTCGTCATTTTCCCAACCCTTGGTGAACTTGGCCTGGTTGAGGTAGTCGGTAGTGCCAGGATAGTAAGTACCATAGTTGGTGGCATAGGGATTGCCTTTAGAAGAGGCAGAAGCCGAGAGCATGCAGTTGAAGCGATCGAGATATTGATCGATACCCATCAAATCATGTTCCACTTTCACGAGAGAATCCCAGCGTTGGAGCACACCTTGGATACCAGCAGCTACACCATCAGCATAGACAAAACTTGAACCACCCTTCAAACCACGGATGCTCTCGCTGTGTTGTTGCTTCACGCCATCCAAGTGCATGTTGAACTGATAGTATTGGTTCTTCATGTGGAGGATAGGATCTTTGAAGAGTTTTCTAGACATTTCTTCAAAATCCTTGTTGGTATGTCCGCGAGTGATGTCGAAGTATCCATTGACGCGGCCACCTTCGATGTGGATAGGAAGTGCTGGAATGCTAGCCAATTTGATATTGGCATTGGTGATGCGATAGTCGATAAAGAGATGACCTTCGGCATCTGAAATGATTAAGTTAAAACCAGGCTTCAAATCGTAGTAGGTGCCCACTACTTCCATTTCATTGCAGACCATGGCTCTCAAACTAGTGCCACTCTTGAGTTGAGCTGTTCCAACGAAAACAATGAGCTGTTCGCCACGTTTCACGCTAACTCCGGTGGGACCTGTTTGTGGGCTAAACTGATAGCCTGTGCCGACGTAATTGTCTCCTGCCCAAACGACAGGATCAGAGTAAGGTTTATAATCATAAAAACGGAACTCTTTTTCGCGGTAAGACCAAGAGTCGTTCTTCACCTTGAGCACCATGTTGGCGAGTCCAGCAGGAAACTCTTTGGGAGCATCTGCTTTATTCGCAAGTTCAGTAGCCGTAGCTTTGTTGAGTTCCTCACGAAGTTTCTCATCGGTGAGTGATTTATACTCCTCCTTCAACTCCACGAAAGCAAGATCGTTGAAGAATTGTTTGAGAACATTCGTATAGTTTGCGCGATACTGGTTGAGTGCTTTAGTTTCAAGTCCTTCACTGCGCGCAGCAGCTAGCGCAGCCTCATCCACTTTAGCAGGGATGAAATACCACTCTGATGCGGGATCTCCCTCATACCAGCTAAGCATAGTTTTGCTGCCACCGTTGATGTTGAAGCCCACGCTACCTTGATCCATGATATTATAAGAGGGAACGTAAACTTCGCCAGTAGATTTTGCGGTGAAAGTAGACTGAGTGCTTCCAGTCTGGTAGTTCTGACTGGCTGAACTTCCCACACTGATGATGTAGCGTTGATTGAGTGCGTTTTGGAATTTATACTTTCCATTCACATTGGTGAGATACCAAATTTGTGAAAAGTCCTTGTTGTCGTGAGGTACACCAGAGATTCTTGGCGTGGTGACACTGGCGGCAGCATTCAAATTGAGTCCCACGTTGCGAAGGAAGAACCAACCTTCTTTGGGATCTGATGCCCCTAAGCTCTTACCCACGTTTTCACGGATTTGAGCATTAGTAATGCTTGTTTCAGGTTCAAGCACCCAGTCAGAACCAGTATCAGGCGTATTCTTGCGGTTCGCATGCCACCCAGCCATACTGTGGTCTGGACTTTCGTTCAGGCTTGTTTTATCGTTGGCGTTGCTGAAGTTCGCATCATTATATTTATCTGCATCTTGCGACCAAGTGATGGTAACATAGTTCGTAGAAGCATTGTCATTGGCATTGCCACCGCTATAAAAGATGCTCAATGGCAACATCACGTTCACGGTCTTTTGAGGCTTGTCTGTGAGGTAGTTGAGATTGAGTGCACTGCGGAGAGTAAAATGCTTGTCACCCATAGGAGTGATAATCCAAAGCTGGCTGTAAATGCTATTACCAGTGCGCTTAGCACTACCTGTAATTGCGCTAGATGCGGCATTCACCGTTGCATAGTTGCCCGAGCGGCGATTTTTCAAACGAAAAATCCCTCCTTTTTGAGGAGTTCATTGACTTCTGCTTTGCTAGCAAAGGTCGAAGCCGGCACCGCCGCTCCTGAAAGAAGGAGAGCGGAGAGGAGTAATTGAGCAGAAAATTTCATATAAAAGGTGATAAGAATCAAGAAAGATTGTTTCTTGCTAAGAAGCTGCTGCGCATCATTACGCGCCCCAGCAATACGAAAAGGCAAAAGTAATGATTATCCTTGATTTAAGCAAGTGGAGATGACATTTTTAGTAGTGCAAATGAAATTTTATGCTTTAAAGGGCATTATGTTGTAGATTTTTGGTGTATAAATAAAACGGAAGTCCCTCAATGGGACTTCCGTTTGTCAAAAAGCTCATAGGCACGCAAATATTCAAAGTTAGCGTGCATCATTGCCTCTGTTTAGTTTTCTTCTTCCACTTCAGGTGCAATGAGTTTATAGCCCTTACCATGGATGTTGATGATTTGTACATCAGGATCACCAGTGAGGTGCTTGCGGAGCTTTGTGATGTACACGTCCATAGAGCGAGCGTTGAAGTAGTTGTCGTCGATCCAAATCTTCTTGAGAGCGAAATCGCGTTGAAGGATTTCGTTCATGTGAGCGCAAAGCAGACCGAGGAGTTCGCTTTCTTTGGTGGTGAGCTTCTTGGTTTCACCATTTTGAGTAAGGGTTTGCTTTTGAGCATCGAAGAAGAAAGAGCCAATTTGGTATTGTGTGCGTTCGCGATTGCGCTTGCCACGCACACGGCGCAAGATAGCTTCAATGCGGAAGGTCAATTCTTCCATAGAAAAGGCTTAGTGAGATAGTCATCTGCACCAATCTTGAAGCCTTCAAACACATCTTCCTTCAAGGTCTTTGCAGTCAAGAACACGATGGGCACTTCAGAGTTGGTCATGCGGATTTCCTTGGCCAAGGTGAAGCCATCTTTCTTAGGCATCATCACGTCGAAGACGCAAAGGTTATATTTGCTACGCAAGAATTCGCGATAGCCTTCTTCACCGTCGCTGCACAGCACGGTGTCATAGCCCTTGGCTTGAAGATATTCGCGGAGAAGCATACCGAGGTTTTCGTCATCCTCGCAAAGCAGGATTCTCATTTTTCCGTCCAGTGTCATAATTGTATGGGTTTTATAGGTGAATAAATCGATTTGTTGTGTGGCATTTGAGCCACGTTGGTGGAACAGCTTGTCCACTTTCTTTCTATTGTTGAGGCAGCAAGGCTTGTCCTTTAATGGCTTAGTTCATAAGCTGGCCCTAGCTTGCGCGTGCAGTTTTCTCTTGAGTTAGGGAGAGAGCAAAGGAATGGAGATGGTGAACGTAGTGCCTTTGCCATATTCGCTTTCTGCAACTATCGTTCCATTATGGGCTTTCACCACGCCTGCCACATAGGCCAGTCCGATGCCCACGCCGCGCACATTGTGCACATTGCCCGTGTGCACACGGTAGAAGCGTTCAAAGATGCGTTTGAGATTCTCTTTCTTGATGCCCAATCCATTGTCCGCGATGCTAATTTTGAGAGCTTTTCCTTCATTGCGCGTGCTCACTACAAGGTGTGGAGGAACGTCAGGCCGGCTATATTTGAGAGCATTCTCGAGGAGATTGTTGATCAAGTTGGTGAAGTGCATCGAGTCGGCCAATATGATGGGATCTTCTGCATCGAGCATTGTCTCTAGTTTGCCCCAGCAGCTTCGACTTTGAGCTGGAAGGTCGATGCCACTTCGGCCACCACTGCATCTGCATCGAGGCTCGTCAAACTTAAAAGTTAGCTGCTTGTGTGTTGTCAAACATCGAGAGTTGCAGCACTTTCTCGACAAGCAGGCGCAGTCGTTTCGTTTTCGTCTGCAATCACCTTATAGTTTCGTCGCAGGGACTCTTCGCTGAAGTGCATGCTTTCGTCCGATAACATTTGCGACACCAGTGAAATCGAAGCGATGGGCGTCTTCAGTTCGTGGGTCATGTTGTTGATGAAGTCCGTCTTCATCTGCGAGAGTTTCTTTTGGCGGAAGATGCTGTAGATGGTGAAGACAAAGATGCCCAGCACCAAAAACTGAATCCGATGGAAGGCAGAACGAATTTCGTGGAACTCAGGATATACTCGTTAGCACCAGGGAAGCGTACCAAGAAACCCATGTGAGCAGGAGAGCCATGCTCGAAAATCAGTTCGCGGTAGAACCGCTTCGTTGAACACCAGTGCTGAAGTCTGGGCATCGCACCACTTCTCGGCCATCCACGGTGAGCGCTTGGAAATGATAGCCCACTTGGCGCAAGTCTATGCCATTATGTTGAAGTTCAGTTTTGAGCGCGTTGTCCACATCAGTGCGCCGGATGCGCTGTTCTAGAGGTCGATCATCAGGCATATACAGGCTCTCGTAGATCACCTCATTGAGTAAATCTTTTTGGTGAAGCAGTCGCTGTCGCATTTTTTCGGTCATCACCGAAGAGAGCTGCGCTGTCTGATAGCCGAATAGGGGTGGGGTAGGCTGTTCCTACTGCCACGCTCGTGTCTGCATCAGCTTGTTTGAGAGCCTCTGTGGCTTTCTCGGCAGTCATTTGCTGGCGGTGCATAGACTCATTGGCGAGCAATTCCTTCTCGAGGTTGGCTTCCACCTCACGGAGTTCCAAATTGCGAGCTGCCTGGTAGAGGGCACGCTTGACATTCTCGTCAAACTGCTTGCGGCGCGTTTCCACCACCTCGTTGAGATAGTAGAACTGCGTGCCGATGAGTGCAGCGAGTGCTATCCCCATGGCAATGGCAATGCTCCAAATGGTTCTCTTCTTCATATTGCAAAAATAAACAATTTTGAGACAGAAGCATATTTGTTTATCTATGAATCCTAGGGAGTCAAGATATTTAACATAAATTCCTAGTTTTGCTTGTTGCTCTATGCAGTAAAGTATCTCAATTTGGGTATCAAATTATTGAAAACTTTGTCTCTATTTGCTCATTTTTAGGGTGAGCAATCACTGTTGTAGAGGATTTGTGCAACTCTCACGCGTATGCACGTGATTTTAGAAATAGTCTGTGGCTTTGTTGGCTCATCGAAAAAGACCCTGAATGAGGGCATTCTAGCCACTTTTCAAGATAAAACTTGCGCTTCTCAACGAGGGCTATTGGACGAGAAAAAATGGTAGAGAGGTGCAGATTGTTATATTTCCTCTCAACTCGTTTATTTTTCTCAATTTCCTTATTTATAAAAATGCCGAATTTGTTTGTACAATAATAAGCTCTACAGAAGCTCAAGGTCTATGATGCTCCAATTATATTTCGGAGAGATGAGTGAAACGCTCGGAGATATGAACTAAATGCTCGGAGAGATGAGGTGAAATCTCGGAGAGATACAGAAAAAAGTCGGAGATATTCCAAGAACTCTCCGACTTTTTGGGACACAGCTGCCTTTGGGGGACATAGCTGCGAGCTCTAAGGGTGAAGCCTGCGCAGAAGGTGAGGTTCGGCCCTGTCAAGAAGCTCTTAAAATGAAAAATATGGCTGTAGTCGCTCCCAATCCTTTTCGTTGAAAGCCGCATTCCCACGCAAGTCTTCCCAATCGCGCAAAGGGCCGATGCGTTGTCGATGATGCATGATGGCTTTCACCTGATCGTAGTTGAGATAAGGATGTCGAAGCAGCTCTTTGAAGGTGGCACGATTCACCGCAATGCGATGCACCGTAGGATGCGGAGCAATGGAGACATATCGGGTGATGTCGTGAGGCAGTTGTTCGATGTCATGAAGCTGCGCTGTCGAAACGAAGCCTCCCAGTCGTTCGCGATAACGCACAATGGCTTGTGCATAGGCACGTCCCACACCTAGCACGCGCTGCCACTGTGTGGTGTCGGCAGCATTGGCATCTACCTGTGCCCCTTTGGCGAGCTTTTTGCGGACGGCTGCGCACAAGGCTGTCATAGCGTGCTTGCTGGGCAGCGCGAAGAGCTGCACGTTCGGCCTTCTCAGCAGCCCAAATGGCGCGTTGTGCATCATAGGCGCGTTGTCGTTCCTCGCGTGCCCACTGTCGGGCTTTGCGTTCCGCAGCCCATCTCTCCACACGTGCCAAAGAGTCGCGCAGCCTTTGTCGCTCAAAGGCCAGTATCTCTTGTTGGTCGGCAGCCGAAGTGGTCACGGACTTTTCCGTAGAAGAGGAGAGAGCAAGGGGAGGAGGAAGATTTTGACCACAACAATCACTGCAAGGGCGATGGCGAGTGCCAAGACTCCTTGATGTGGACGTGAAGAACGAGGTGTTTTCTTTTTCATAGGAAGAAGGGAGGCTTCTGCGAGGTTCTTGTGGAGGACACAAAGACAAGCAGAGGAAAAATGGAAAAGGCGTGATGTTCAGTTTTACAAAAATTACAATTTTCTGGCATGCGTGGCGCATCTTAATCCTATAAATCCGATAAAAAGATAGAATGTACATTGATAATCATGCCATCTCGAAATAAATCGCTACCTTTGCAGCCGATTTTAAGGGGGTGCCCCGATAACTACGGAGCTGAGAATACACCCTTATGAACTGATCCGGATAATGCCGGCGTAGTAATTAAAATAGTTTCTAATGAGAAAAACCATTCTCCTGAGCTGCTTTGCGGCAGCTATGGTGGCATCTGCCCAAAAAGCAGATACCATTCGCACGAAACATTTGGGCGAAGCTCAAGTAGTGACCAACCGTGCCACCAACAAGACCCCTCTGGCCTTTTCTAACCTCGACAAGAAAGCGATTGAAAAGGTGAATTTCGGGCAAGATATCCCCTTCCTTCTTTCCACGCTTCCCAATGTGGTGACTACATCCGATGCTGGCACTGGCATTGGCTACACCAGCATGCGCGTGCGTGGCACCGTGGGAGAGCGCATCAATGTGACCAACAACGGCATTCCCTCAACGACCCTGAGGCGCACACCTTCTACTGGGTGGACACGCCCGACTTGGTGTCGTCGGTCAATGACATTCAGCTCCAACGCGGTGTGGGCACCTCTACCAATGGTGCGGCTGCCTTTGGCGCGAGTGTGAACATGACCACCGACCGCTTGAGTGCATCGCCTTATGCCACTTATGCTGGTTCGTTTGGATCGTTCACTACCACCAAAAACACGGTGAAGGCTGGTACGGGATTGTTCGCCAACCACTGGACTTTTGATGCCCGTCTGTCGTATCTCTCTTCCGAAAGGCTATCGCGACCGCAGTTCTGCTCGCCTAGGGTTCCTATTTCGCCCAGTTGGCTTATATCAACGAAGGCACTACCTTGAAGCTCATCGCCTTTGGCGGTAAGGAGCGCACCTACCTTGCGTGGGACGGTATCAGCCGTGAGCAGCTCAAAACCAACCGCACCTACAACCCTAACGGATACATCAAGGCCACAAAGTCATTCTATGATAATCAGATTGACTACTATTTCCAACAGCACGCTCAAGCTCTGCTCACGCAGCGCATCGACGAGCATTGGAATTTCAATGCAGCTTTGCACTACACCTATGGCTTTGGTTACTATGAAGAATACAAAAACGACAAGAAACTGAAGAGTTTCGGGCTGAAGCCTTTCATGCTCAATGGAAAGGAAATCGCAAAAACTGACATCGTGCGCCGTAAGAACCTTGAAGGTAACTTCGGCGGTGCCATCACTTCTTTGGAATACAAGGATGGTGGCTTTGATTTCACTTTCGGACAAGCGCTCAACTACTTCAACAATGACCACTTTGGTGAAGTGCATTGGGTGAAGGACTATGTGGGCACGCTCGACACGAAGCGCAGATATTACGACAACACGGGTAGAAGTTGGACTACAACATCTTTGCACGTGCCAATTATAAATTGTTCAATCAGCTCAACCTCTTTGCCGATCTCCAATATCGCAACATCGACTACCGCATCGACGGCACGTCCGACAAGAAGGCGGTGCACGACACCAACGAGCAGTTCCACTTCTTCAATCCCAAAGTGGGTGCCACTTGGCTCATCGCTCCCAACCAGCAGGCTTATGCTTCGCTGAGTGTGGCGCATCGCGAACCAACGCGCAACAACTACGAGAAGGAGTTTGACAATGCGCACTCTCCTCTGGCGGAGCGTCTCATGGACTATGAGGTGGGCTACCGCATCGCCAACCGCACTTGGGAAGCCTCTGTGGGTGGTTACTTCATGGACTACAAGAACCAGTTTGTGCTCAATGGACGTTTGAACGACATTGGCGAAGCGGTGTCTGAAAATGTGGCAAAGAGCTACCGCATGGGTGTGGAGTTGGCTGGTGCTTGGAAGCCCAGTCAGCACTTCCGCTGGGACGTTAATGTGTCGTTGAGCGAAAAATAAGATCAGGACTACACCCTTACCTTCCCGATGCTAACGGGGAAAAGTCTGTTGCCCTGCCTACCAAGAGCAGTACCACGATTTCTTTCTCTCCAGCTGTCGTGGCGAATAGCATTCTTGCCTACAACTACAAAGGATTTGCCGCTAGTTTGACCTCACAATATGTGGGACGTCAATATCTCGACAACCTGGAAATGAAGGAAAACTCGCTCGATGCCTACTTTGTGTCGCACCTCAATGCGAGCTACACCTTCAAACTTCGTGGTTTCAAGGAAATCACCGTGGGAGGCACCGTGTATAACCTCCTCGACACGATGTATGAAACCAACGGATACTCGCAATCATATTTGAGTGCTACCAACGAAATCAAGAGTGATCCTCGTTTCTATCCTATGGCGGGTCGCAATTTCATGGTGAATCTCTCCTTGAAGTTCTAGTATTTCGTGCTTGCGCCAGGTGTTTGTCCTTCGTTTTTGGGGGACAAACGCACTCGCGCGAGATTAATGCCATCATTGCCCTGCCACTTGTTGCTGTCGATGATAGTGACAAGTGGCAGCAGCATTGGAGCAGTGATGGCCCTTCAGGGAAGAACTCCTTAGCCTTCTCGAAGAATATAAAAACTATCATTTTCGATTCCTCGCCTTCTTCGCATAACTCCTTAACATCATGACTACACTCACTGATTTTTTGCTCTTTTTCTCTTCCGACAATGCAGTGAATGGAGCGTTAGTTCTCTTGGGCACCTTGCTCGGTTTGCCTTATGTGTATCTGCAGTATAAGGCCAATCCTAAGTTTTGGATTGCCTCGGCACTCAATGCGTTGCCGTTTGTGTATGTGAATTTTGTGCAAGGAAATTTTGCCACGGCTGCCTTGTTTTTCTATTATCTTGTCGTGGCACTTCAGGCCATTTTCTTCAAAAAAGAGGAGGTGACTGATGAGGGAGTGTTCGTGATCTATCGCACCCCCCACCGAAAACTTCTTCCCCTGTTGCTAATCTCCGCCCTCATCTTCCTGATGATCTATGTGTTTCTCACCAACATCCACGCTTTGCTGGGAAGTAGTTGGTTGGGTATTTCTGTAGCCATGCCACAAAATCCGCTCATCGATGCAGCTGCAACTGCCTTGAGCTGCACGGGAATGTGGTTGATTTCACGAAAATATATGGAAAAACTGGATTGTTTGGATAGTCGTCAATGTGAGCTATGTGGCCATGTATGTGGCGCAATCCAACTTCTTTTGGGCTGCCCTCTTCATGCTCTATCTCGTGATGTCGTTTGTGGGTTGGGCAGAATGGCGCAAACTTCACCATCAACAGCAGGCAGTGGCGTAGCGCGTTTGCTAGCTGCTATCCTCTATATCCTTTTTCTCACCTTCTAGCGTTGACTAGTTATGACCGTTATTCTTGCTTCTGGGCTTTTCCTACGACTTCGCATGCCTTGCAATACCTGCGTGAGGCAGACTTCATCGCTTGTTGCGATGGAGCGGCCAATGCTTGTGTGGCTGCGGGCTTCCATCCTGATGTCATCGTGGGCGACGGCGATTCGATAGCTCCCGAGGTGGCCGCTACTTTTTACTGAGCGCATCGTGCGCATCTCCGAACAAGAAACTAATGATCTCTCAAGACTTTTCACCACTGTCTCAAGTTGGGGCGTCGCGATGAGTATGTGATTCTCGAGGGCTACGGGCAAGCGTGAGGATCATGCCTTGGCAAATCTAGCTTTGCTCATGGACTATGCCGAGGAGCACCGCGAGGTAATCATGGTGAGTGACTTTGGCACCTTCTATCCTTGCCGCGACACGAAGCGTTTGACGGTTGGGGTGGGGCAAGAAATCTCCATCTGGAATTTTGGCGCAAGCTATTTTTCAGCCGAGGATTGCAATATCCGCTCTATGACTTCACCAAACTCTGGCAAGGCACGCTGAACGTGGCGACTCGTCCCGATATTGCCGTGCATGCTAAGGGCACTTTCTTACTCTATGTTGCCCAGCCGGACTAAGACTTCCGTGTAATACCATTCTCTCAACGCTCCTGTCTGTCCTTGTTTGTGGTAGGCCATGAGCGTCATCTCTATACTTTCTATACTATGTTTCACAGTAAGCCCCATTGTTCTTGTTTGTGTGCGATTGACTACTACAAGAACCTTGGGGCTTAAACTATCAAATAAGCATGACTAATCGTGTTTCTATTCGTAAATTTTTATGCTTACAATCCTGAAAGAGCATACGAAAGACTGTTGTGATATATTTTTATGATAGGAAATACTCTTGAAGTTTTTGAGTTCAAAGGATTATTTAATAACTTTGTAGGACGTCATAACGTACGACGCTTTTAGATAATGGAAGAACTAATGTTAGTAGCTATTGTCAAAAGAAAGAGTGTAAACATTAGAAAAGATTTGGTATCGTGCTATAACGTGGTGTCCTATAGTTTAAAGACAGCCAACAATAGTCTTTGAAGATGAATATTCCTAGGCATTTCTATTAAGCTGGTACTAGGCTAACACTTTTCAAATAAACAGCAGAAAACAACGATTTAAGTTTCAAATATACATGGTGACAAGGAAAGCACAGCTACAATCAAAAGTACCAAAACCTTTTGTAAAGTGGGCGGGAGGAAAAGGTTCGCTTGTTAAACTCCTTTCTACGCATTTACCTGATGATTTCCGTGAAAAGGATAATGTAACATATATTGAGCCTTTTGTTGGTGGCGGTGCAATGTTATTTTATATGCTAACACATTTTACTAATATCCGCAGGGTTATTATTAATGATGTGAATGAAGATCTGATATTTTTGCTACAAACTTATTAAGAAGAGTCCCCAAACCCTTATAGAGCAATTAAAACGATTAGAAAATGAATACTCCAAATTATCAGATATAGAAGATAAATCACGGTATTATTATTTTTATACGTGAAGAGTATAATAACAAAAATAGTAATTGATGAAGAGAAGGCAGCATATTTTATATTCTTGAATAAGACTTGTTTTAATGGGCTTTATCGAGTAAATACTAGTGGGAAATTTAATGTACCATTTGGCAAATACAAAAATCAACAATATGTGATGAAAGATTGATTTTATCTAATCATGCATTGCTTAAGAGAGTTGATATTTATTCTGGTAATTATAGTAAGATAATAACTCATTTAGGGAAGAGGATATAACTTTGTCTATATAGATCCGCCGTATCGTCCACTATCAGGTACTGCATACTTCAAAGAGTATTCTCATAACGTATTTGATGATAAAGAGCAGGAAAAGTTAAAAGATTTCTGTGACGTACTAACAAACAGAGGGTGTAAAATTATGCAGAGTAATTCAAACTCTTTGGATGAAACTGGAGATTCTTATTTTACGAAGCTCTATCAAGAAGGCTATCATATTACGCAGATTGAAGCTCACAGATACATTAATGCTCATGTAGGAAAGAGAAAGAAGCAAACAGAATTACTCATTAAGAACTATCAAACGAACGATAAATCCGTATAAGCGTATGGCATTCTTAACACCATCTCAAATCCAAAATATAAAAGAACATATGACTGATGATCAGTCTGTTCTAAAAAAGAAGTTTAAAGCAAAGAAAAACTCATATGAGATAAGAAGTGTTTCTTTGAATGAGTTAGACGACTATATTCGTGAAGGATGGGAAGAGATCTCTACTTCTAAACATAAAAGCAAGGATTCAAAAACTTAAACCAATAGGTATGCTTTTTGAAGATGATATCTGGTGTATGTTCTATAATCTTGGCTTCAGAATTTTGAACTATGACGATAATTTGACTATTCAATGGGGTAAGAGTCCGGAGGATAGACACCAAATAGATATTGTGGCAGTTGGTGAAGAAGCTATTTTCGTAGTAGAATGCAAGGCTACTCAGAATATGAAACAAGCTTCTTTCAAAAAGGAGATTGGTGAAATGTGTCTCTATAAAGAAGGAGTAATGCGTGCCTTAAAGGATGTTTATGGCCATGAGAAAAAGATTAAGTTCATCTTTGCAACAAGGAATTATACATTCTTTGAGGGAGGTGAAGATGAAAAGCGTTTAAACGAGAACAAGATTTTCCAATTTACCGATAATACATATGACTATGTTAATAGTTTGATTAAGTCGTATAAATCAACTGTAATATATCAGTTTTATGGATTGATGTTCCAGCATGAAAGAATAAACAACGATAAGATTCGTGTACCTGCGCTTCGTGGTAGCATGGGAGGTCATGAATACTATATGCTATCCATTGAACCTGCTAAATTGCTTAAAATTGGATTCGTCTTGCATCGAACAAAAGTAAATACTCAGATTTCAATGCCCACTTATCAGCGATTACTAGTTCCCTCAAGACTGAAAGGAATTGGTGAGTTTATTGATAAGGGGGGATATTTCCCAAACACCGTTATCGTCAACTTTGACGATTCAAATAAGAAAAATAGAGTACAGTTTGAGCAAGCAGCAGGTGGAACTGAAGATACTAAAACGAAATTGGGATATCTAACTATTCCCAATGCATATTGCATTGCTTATATCATAGATGGTCAACATCGTGTATATGGTTATGCAGGGTCAAAATATAAGCATACTAATACGATACCTGTAGTTGCATTCAATGGTTTGCCATCTGAGGAACAGTTGAAGATCTTTATGGATATCAACGAACATCAAAAAGCCGTGAGCCCAGGATTACGTCTTGACTTAAATGAAGACCTCAACTGGAATTCTCCTCGCCTAGATTCTAGACTGAAAGCATTACGCTCTTCTATAATCAAGCAATTAGCTTCAGGGAATAATAGTGTTTTAGCCAGAATGATTTCTGTTGGAGAGGACATAGCTGAACTTACTTTCAAACCCTTTGACACAGCCTTATCACAGTCTTCTTTACTACCCAAAGCAACTTCAAAAGAGTTTACGAAGCACACTGATGTTTGTCTTTATAACACAAAATGTATAGACCATAATAAGGCGATGAAGGATTCTCAAAAGCGAATTTCTAACCTTATTAAGGAGTGCTATGCTTATGTTTATTACAAGATGAGAGATGAGCATGATGATGAGTATAACAAGTTCATCAAATGCAATCGGGGGACGTTTGCTTTTGTTTCTCTTATTTCCTCATTTAATGAACACCTAATCCATCTAAATTCTCTAACACAGGAAGCTGGTACAAAGGAACAGATAGAGAAAATGTCTCCTTATCTAGACGCTTGTGTTGATTATGTTTGTGATATGCCAGAGGAAGATAAGAGTCAGATTTTACTAATAAAGGGAGCGGGAGCAGACAGTTTTTGGCTTAGAAAATATCAGAACGCGATTCATCAACGTATACCTTCATACAATCCAGAAGGTTTGGATGCATGGCTTGAAACTCAGGATAAAGGACTTCAAGAAGAGGGGCAACTTTGTGGTAGAGAAATAGAGAGTCTCATTAAACAAAAAGTGCTCTGCAAATTGGAAGATTTGTATGGACGAACGTGGGAAAATCAATTTAAGTCTATAAAAGGAAGTTGTCTTCAGAGAATGGGCGATAGTGAAGATGAAGTTTTAGATTGGACGGATTATATGATCTTGGAAGACTTCAAATACATTATTGATAAAAAAATGGAATGTTCAAAAAGAAGACGATGATAATTTTGTTACATTTGAAGAGGAGTTCTCAATTCAAGTAACAGAATCTTTTAGAACAAAAACTGATAAGATAAAATGGCTCAATGACCTTATATTATTTAGTAAGTCATGGACGACAACAAAAGGTCGTGCACTAAACCAAGCTGAGGTCAATGAATTGAAAACTATTCTGCAATCTCTTACTCCGACAGTCGAGATATATGATGGATTATAATGAGTTATGTCAGCAAGACATTACGTTACGTGATTACCAGCAAAAAGCTAAAGAAGAGATCTTTAGTCGGTGGTGTATTGCCGACAATATCCTGTACCAGATGCCAACAGGTACTGGAAAAACTCGTTTGTTTACTTCTATTATCAGAGATATTAGTTTATGGGGACTTCGTCATGGCATCTTTATCCGAATACTAATAATAGCTCATAGGAGTGAACTTATAGAACAAAGTTCTAATAGTTTGTCAAGATACCGAATAGATCATGGGGTATTAGCTGGAACTATGAAGGAGATGCGTGACCTCAGAAAGCCAATACAAGTTGCATCTATACAGACAATAACTCACCCAGCTAATAGACGCTTAATTGAGGACTTAAAGTTTGATTTTATAATTATTGATGAAGCACACCATGCTATTGCACGCTCTTACAAACTGCTTTGGAGATTCTGCCCCGATGCAAAGAAACTAGGAGTTACAGCATCACCGTGGCGTATGAATAATTGTGGATTCTCTGGATTATTTGATGCTTATATTCCCTCTATGAACATCAAAGAGTTTATTAAGCAAGGATGGCTTGCATCATACTTGTATTATTCTATCCCTATAGACTCTAAAGTTATTCGAACGATAAATGCAATTAGAGAGTATGACGTTGAAGGAGATTTCAGACAAAAAGCCCTTATTGACGTCATTGACACCTCAAAAATAAGAGCTCAATTATTTGACAGCTATGCAAAAATTGCATTTGGAAAAAAAGGGATAATCTATAGTATTTCACGTTCACATAGTGAACACATTTGTGAGCAATTCAGATGTCATAATGTCAAAATTGAAAATATTGATAGTAACACTCCAACGGAACTCCGTAATGCTGTTATTCAGGCATTTAGAAATGGGGATATTGATATAATTGTAAATGTCGATATTTTTTCAGAAGGATTTGATTGTCCTGACATAGAGTTTATTCAATTAGCAAGACCAACGAAGTCTTTGGTAAAATACATTCAGCAGGTTGGAAGAGGTTTACGTAAGAATGGAAGCAAACAATGTCTCATCTTGGATAATGTTGGCATGTATTCTCGATTTGGGTTACCTGATGAAGAACGTGATTGGGAGTCGTATTTTTATGGAAGAGAATATGATGCGAAACTTCAAAGTAGTGGAATTAGACAGGAACAAGTTACACATGAAGGTGTAGAAGTAGATATAAGTGAAGGTAATGAAGAGATGATACTCATTCAGGACACTTTCAATGCTGCACTTTCTTTATCTACGACAGAAACAAGTGAAAGAAGAATAGAAGACATTCTTTCTGAGAAAGTTGGGCACACTATTATTGATAACTGCATTGTATCAAGTAAGCCATTCTGTTCTGGAAAATACATTATTGAAGAACATCAGAATGGGTTCTATATAGTTAATGTGCGTAGTCAGAAACGTATGTTACTTGTCAAAGTAAATACTTTCTTAGGTGGTGTAATCATAGTAAACAAAGAATCAGATAGGAATACCTTTACGATTATAAAAAGCTTTGTCATTATCAAGTCTTGATTTTTATCTAGTAAAATTATTGGAACCTTGTATAAAGAGGGGCTTATACTTAAATTTACTGCTTTCGATAAATCTGTATTGAATAAAAAGAATAATGGTATAATATCTTGGTCGCGTTTTTAGAAAAATCATCTAATGCTTATCGCGATATATAACTTGAACTATGGAATCTTCTGATGAAGACGTACTTTCAAAATCGTGTCAAAACAATAGTTTTTGCACTATTTTTGTTTGCTGTGATGCAAAAAATGATGAAACTATATGGGACATACCGCTTGCTTTCTTTTCTGAGCTGAACCTTTGTCTGCCATCATTTTAGTTATCTAGATTTTTAATTTAGCGTCTTGATGATGGCGATACAACTTCTATCTAATCGACTCGAACATACAGTTATTACACTCCCCACAGAACTGACAAATAATAGGCTGTAAGTCCTACTATTCTAAGATTCCATAGGTCAGTTTTTTCTCTTGTATTCTGATAATTCTTTTCCAATCTTGCAAATATTGGAAAAGAATTTGTGATATTCAGTAGTAGGATTCAGTGTGTTTGGAGTAAAAACAGGAATATACTGATTGGTCAGTAGCTACAAAGCTATATTTTCTCTCAAAGCCGCTTTGTAGCATGCTCCGTTTCCAAATATAATGCAGCGATGCTCGGATAGTTATGAAGGGGTTTGTAGTATCTCTTTCTATTATTCACTAGCTCTCCCGACAGACTAAAAGTCTTCATCTACTTTTTCTTGGTAGACACAATCCTCTTCATCCGATTTCTTGACAGCAACAAAAAACTTCATCCACCTCGAAAGAGGTGGATGAAGTGGTGTTATGGTCTTAATCAAAGACATTCGAGGGAATGCTTTGAGGTAAGACGGTCTTCTAGATATTTTGGACTAGCCTTCTTTGTCTAGCCTTTTTCGACTAGAGTTCTTCGACAGCAGCTTGGGCAGCAGCGAGGCGAGCGATGGGCACACGGAAAGGTGAGCAGCTCACATAGTTGAGGCCTACGCGGTGGCAGAACTTCACAGAGCTTGGTTCACCACCATGTTCACCGCAGATACCGCACTTGAGTTCGGGACGTACAGCGCGACCCTTCTCTACTGCCATCTCTACAGAGCTGACCTACGCCGTTTTGGTCGAGCACTTGGAAGGGGTCTACCTTCAAAATCTTCTTCTCGAGATATACGGGGAGGAAGCTAGCGATGTCGTCACGAGAGTAACCGAAGGTCATCTGCGTGAGGTCGTTCGTACCGAATGAGAAGTATTCAGCGCGAGTTGCAATGCGGTTAGCAGTCAAAGCAGCACGGGGGATTTCAATCATCGTACCCACCTTGAAGTCTACGCTCACACCTTCTTCTGCGAAGAGAGCAGCAGCAGTGTCGCGAATCACCTTCTCTTGGTTCTCAAACTCATAGAGGATACCCGTGAGAGGCACCATGATTTCGGGGTGAGGATCGAGACCTTCCTTCTTCAATTCCACAGCAGCACCGAGGATAGCGCGAGTCTGCATAGCGGTGATTTCAGGGTAAGTGTTACCCAAACGGCAACCACGGTGACCGAGCATGGGGTTAGCTTCCACGAGGCTGTTGACACGTTGGTGGATGTATTCCACTGTCACACCCATTGCTTTCGCCATTTCTTCTTGACCTGCTTGGTTGTGAGGCACAAATTCGTGGAGAGGAGGATCGAGGAGACGAACATTCACGGGGCAACCATCCATAGCGCGGAAGATGCCGAGGAAGTCAGCCTTTTGGTAAGGAAGAATCTTCGCCAAAGCCTTTTCGCGACCTTCTGCAGTTTCGCTCAAAATCATTTCGCGCATAGCCACGATCTTCTCTGCTTCGAAGAACATGTGCTCTGTGCGGCAAAGACCGATACCTACAGCACCGAAGTCACGAGCCACTTTCGCATCTTGAGGAGTGTCAGCGTTTGTGCGCACTTGGAGCTTAGCATACTTGCTGCAGAGTTCCATCAATTCTGCGAAGTCACCGCTGAGTTCAGCAGCTTCAGTTTGGATTTCACCAGCGTATACGCAACCAGTGGTACCGTTCAATGAGATGAAGTCACCTTCTTTCAAAGTAAGACCATCAACGGTCATCGTGCGAGCCTTGTAGTCAACCACGATGCCGCCAGCACCAGACACGCAGCACTTACCCATACCGCGTGCAACAACAGCTGCGTGAGAAGTCATACCACCACGAGCGGTGAGGATACCTTCTGCGGCTGCCATACCAGCGAGGTCTTCGGGAGAAGTTTCGATGCGCACCATGATCACCTTCTTACCAGCTTCGTGCCAAGCTTCAGCATCGTCAGCGTGGAAGACGATTTGACCGCAAGCTGCACCAGGAGAAGCGGGAAGACCGCGAGTGATCTCGTGTGCACCAGCGAGTGCCTTCTTGTTGAAGACTGGGTGGAGGAGCTCATCGAGCTTGTTGGGTTCGCAACGCTTGATGACTGTCTTCTCATCGATCATGCCTTCGTGGAGGAGGTCTATAGCGATCTTCACCATAGCCGTACCCGTGCGCTTCCCATTACGAGTTTGCAAGAACCAGAGTTTGCCTTCCTGTACGGTGAACTCCATGTCTTGCATGTCGCGGTAGTGCTGTTCGAGCTTGTTTTGGAGGGCATCGAGTTCAGCGTAGATTTCGGGCATAGCTTCTTCCATAGAAGGATACTTAGCTACGCGTTCTTCTTCGCTAATACCAGCGCGTTCAGCCCAGCGTTGAGCACCAATCTTGGTGATTTGTTGTGGAGTGCGGATACCAGCCACCACGTCTTCACCTTGTGCATTAACGAGGTATTCACCATTGAAGAGGTTTTTCACCATTACCAGCATCGCGGCTGAAGCAAACACCAGTAGCTGAAGTTTCGCCCATGTTACCGAACACCATGGCTTGCACGTTCACAGCCGTACCCCATTCGTCGGGGATGCTTTCCATCTTACGATAGAGGATAGCGCGTTCGTTCATCCAGCTGCGGAACACAGCGCACACAGCACCCCAAAGTTGTTCTTTAGGATCGGTGGGGAAGTCATGTCCAGTGCCGTCCTTAATAGCCTTCTTGAAGCGCTCTACGAGATCTTTGAGTTCTTCTACGGTGAGATCCTTGTCGAGGTGGATGCCACGGATAGCCTTCACCTCTTCGATGATAGCTTCAAATGGGTCGATATCTTCCTTGTTTTCGGGCTTCATGCCAAGCACGACATCACCGTACATTTGCACGAAGCGACGATAAGAGTCGTAAACGAAGTGAGGATTACCAGTTTTAGCCACAAGACCTTCGGCTACAGTGTCGTTCAAGCCGAGGTTGAGGATGGTGTCCATCATACCAGGCATTGAAGCACGAGCACCCGAACGTACAGAAAGCAAGAGAGGATTGGTGGGATCGCCAAACTTGCTGTTCATGCTTTGTTCAGTTGTAGCGATAGCCGCATTCACTTGGTCGGTGAGCTGACGGATAATCTCTTCTTGACCTACTTTATAATAGTCGTTACAGGTGTCGGTGGTGATGGTGAATCCAGGAGGTACAGGCACACCAATCTTGTTCATTTCTGCAAGGTTGGCACCTTTACCACCGAGGAGATCTCGCATAGTAGCATCACCTTCAGCCTGTCCGTTACCGAAAGTGTACACTCTTTTTTACTTGTTCCATATTGCTTGTGATATTTAATTATTTTTCGTTGCTGCAAATATAACTCAACTTCAGCAATTCTCCAAACTTTTTTGGTCGTTTTTGCTATGTTGAGTTGATGATTTTATAAGTATTTCATTTGGGCTTGAAAAACGTGCTTGCGAAGATACGAAATTTCGAGGAAGAATCAGTCATTCTACCTCGAAAATATCGCATAAGACAAAGCTTGGAAGCCTTTTAGAGCAGAGAACGCTCTTTTTCTTTATAGCTGAAGGCTGAGCGAATCATCGGCTCACTGCTTTCACTCCCCGCACGGTGCGGATTTTTTTGATGAGTCCATTGAGCTGAGTGGTGTCGTCTACCATCACCGTCAGTTCGCCATAGAACAGTCCATCATTGCTTTCTATCGAGATGTTGCGGAGCATGATGTGTTCTTCTTTAGCGATGATGGAGGTGATATTGTTCACAATGCCCAAGTCATCTTGCCCCACCACGTGCAGGGGTGATGGGATACGTGCTGCCTCCTTTGCCTGCCCATCGTGCCTTGACGATGCGATAGGGGAAGCGGGTGCGCATGTCGTGTGCATTGGGGCACGTTTCGCGGTGAATCTTAATCCCGCCCGACACCGACACAAAGCCAAAGACGTCGTCTCCGTAGACAGGGTGACAGCAGCGTGCCATTTGAAATTCCACACCTTTTGAGGTTGCGGTCGATCACGAGCACATCGTCTGAAGCTCCAGATATGGGTTCTACCACCTCGCGGAAGTTGAACTCTTCGGCACTCTTCACCTCAGCCCGTTCACCCACACCCGCATCGCGCTTCTGCAATTCCACATACGTGTCGAGCGTAGCGTTGAGGTCAATCTTATTGTCCAGGATGTCTGCAAAAGAAATCGCCCGCTTCCTTGTAGTTCAATTTCTTGATGAGCTGGTTGAGTATGCTTTCATCCCATTCCAACTTGCGATTCTTCAGTTTGCGCTCCAGCACCTCCTTGCCCATCGCACTATCGCGGCTCTTGATTTCGCGGAGCGATTGGCGAATCTTCGACTTTGCATGCCCCGATACCACAAGGTTGAGCCATTCGAGGCGCGGTTGTTGATTGTTCGACACGAGCACCTCCACGCGTTGTCCACTGGCCAACACTTGGCGAAGAGACACGTTCTTGCCGTCCACGATGCCTCCCACGCATCGGTTGCCCACTTTAGAGTGGATGAGGTAGGCAAAGTCAAGTACGGTGCTGCCCACGGGCAGTTTGAATAAGTCGCCTTTAGGGGTGAACACATAAATGGAATTTTCTTTCAATCCTTCATTGTCGTCCACGTGTGGGTCGCGCCCTTCCTCGAGAGCTGTGCGGATGCCAGCCAACCACGAGTCCACACCACCTTCGCTGCTCTTCACGCCCTTGTATCTCCAGTGTGCGGCAAGACCATGCTCTGCCACTTCGTCCATGCGCTCCGTGCGGATCTGCACTTCCACCCACTTATTCTCAGGGCCTAGCACTGTGACGTGCAAACTCTCATACCCATTGCTCTTGGGCACGGTCACCCAGTCGCGCAGGCGTTTGAGGTTCGACTCATATTTGTTGGTGATGAGCGAAAAAGACCTTCCAGCACTCCGCCACCTCTTTGTTGGGGGCTGAGTCTAAGATGATGCGAATGGCAAAGAGGTCATACACCTTTTCAAATCCGCACTTCTGCTTCTTCATCTTCTGCCAGATGGAGTGGATGCTCTTCGTGCGCCCTTTCATGTGGTAGCGCAGTCCAGCTTCTTGCAGCATGGTATGGATAGGCGCGAGGAAGTTCTCAATGTAGGCATCGCGCGATTTCTTGGTGGCATTGAGTGCCTCCTTGATCATGTAGTAGGCTTCCGTCTCCAGATATTTGAGCGAAAGGTCTTCCAGCTCCGACTTCAGTTTGTAGAGTCCAAGTTTGTGCGCCAAAGGTGCATAGATATGAGCGGCTTCGATGGCGAGTCTGCGTTGTGCCGCTTTAGCTTCCGTGTCTTTGACGCGGCGCATCATCACCACACATCCTGCAATGAGCAACAGCACCACGCGCATATCCGCCGCCTGCGAAACGAGCAAGTTGCGAAAGTTGTCCGTCTTCAACATCTCTTCGTTGAGCGATTCCAGTTCGTGCACGCGTTCAAAGGCCAGAATGTCTTCGGCCGAGGGAGTCCAGTCTTTCAGACCAATCTCTTCCTCAGCCAATTTCAGCATAGCGGTAGCGATTTCTTGTGCATCAAATCCAAACTCTGCGATGAGTCTTTTGTCGGTAAAATCGTGTGGAGCAAAAGCATTCATAGGTTCTTGTGGATGATGAGGTGGAACAATAGGGGGCTATGCCAAAACATTCGTTAGAAATCACCTTTCGGCTTTTGACATACCCCCTCATTGTTGGTCTACATCAGCAGGGAATATCCCGATATTCCTGCTGCATAGAAAGCGACTAATTCTTTTTGGGGAACGAGGTATTTATCTCCCGTTTCGCGAATGAGGATGCCACGATATTGTTCGGGATAACCAGGACGTTCGGGCGACACGCAGATGCCATCGGGCGTAAGCTCCCATTTGCCATCACGCGTTTCTTTTTTCACCACTTGGTCGTTGAATTTCATCACGAGATATTCACCCAATGCCTTCCAGTCGGTCATCAGAATATTGGCCCATTCTTGTGCATAGCCATTCACTTCAGCCGAGAAATCGCTAGGATTTTGCTGGAAGGTGCGGAGCAAAGAAGCATCCGCTGCCTTCTGAGCATTGAGCATATATTCTTCCATGTTGTCGCGTCGCTTTGCCACGGTAGGGTAGAGTTGGTCGTAGCGTGGATACACCATGTTAGACACCCAGTTGCAGAGCCAGAAAGCACTCTTCCACGAGAAGGTATGGTCGTTGGCTGTGGCATCATCGAAGCATTCAGGCACCTTGGTCAATGAGCAGTAGATAGGCACAAATGGAGTGGTGTTAGCTTCGTCGTTGGCAAACCACAGCACACCACCCACGGGGTTGGGCAGATGGCCACGCAGCTGTGCCACAATCACGAAACTAGCTTGGTGGGTAGAGACAGGACGTTCGTTGAAATACTTCTTGCCTTGGTATTCCCAAGTCAAAGGAGAAGGGCGATAAGGTGCTCCATTGGTGCCAGCACCCGCGTTGGTGGTGATGTCGAAAGGCGTACCTTCGTAGTGGTCGCGCATAGCGTCCATCACATCCGTGAGTGCCAAAGGAGCTTTGGGCTTGAAATAAAGGGGCATCACTTCGCTGGTGCCGATGTGCTTGCCGTCTACGAAGTCCACATATTTGTCCATACCGTCCACGAAGCGGTTGAAGAGCGACCAAGCACGAGCATCGCAGAAACGCTGGCTACCGAAGTCGGCAGGAGAGTAGGCTGCAGAGAAGGAGAAGTCAGCATCTTTGCCAGAGAAATATCCCTTTTCGCGAGCAAACTTGATCACGTCTTTGGCATACATCACATTCTTCTTGTCTTTCAAGTCAAACTTGTGGATGCGGCTTTGGTTGGCGTGTGCACTGATGCAGTCGTCGGGGATGCGTACTGCCACCCACACTGCACCTTTCTTTTCGTCGCCTTTACCGATCATCTCCATGATCCACACCTCATTGGGGTCAGCGATGGAGAAAGATTCGCCTTCAGATGAATAGCCATGACGAGCCACGAGATCGGTCATCACCTTGATGGCTTCGCGAGCGGTCTTAGCACGCTGCAAACCGAGTGCCATGAGCGACACATAGTCGATGCCTCCCATAGGGTTCTTTGGAGCAAGTTCGCGACGTCCGCCGAAGGTGGTTTCGGTGATGGCCACTTGGTGTTCGTTGATGTTACCCACCACGTTGTAGGTCACAGGAGCTTCGGGGATTTCACCTAGATATTTTTGTGTGTCGCCATCGACAATACGGCGCATCGTACCTGGAGCATGCGTGCCAGCAGGGAAGTGGAGCAAGCGACCATACATGCCGTAGGAGTCGGCACTATAGGTGAGATAGGCTTCACCATTCTTGGAAGCCTTCTTGCCCACGAGTAGGTTGGTACAAGCCGATGCCCCCAATGCAAAGAGGGCGACAAAGAGTAGCAGTATTCGTTTCATTTATGGATGATTTAGATGATTCTGATAGGTGCTGCGCGATATATGATAGCAAAAGGTTGTGTTTTTTTGGCCGTATCTCCCGCCTTTTTCTAGATTTGCTTCACAGAGGGTCGCTGCGACAAAGTTACAAATAATTCAGTAAGTAGGCTACATTTTTCTGCGATATCTCGCTAGTTCTAGGCTATTTTAGCAAGAATGCTCTTACCATGGGTTCAGGCACTGCCTCTCCGACAGGCTTTGTTCTCTACTTCCTCCTTGAAACCCATGTTTTGGGGAATTTGATGAATTAAGATTTGTTTGTATTTGTCTCTCGAGCGGTGAGTGAGAGTTGAAGAAGTTGAAAGCACGTCTTGGGTAATGTTCCCTCTTTTCTTTTTATTCTCTTTTTCTATTTTCGTTTGTTCGTTTGTTCGTTTGTTTGTTTGTTAGCGCGCGCGTACGTACGCGAGGGAAAGTGTTGCAAGTTCCTGCAAATGAAGAACTTGCAATTGCGTTTCTTGCAGACTCAAAAACAGGACTTTTCGCGTTTTGTGCAACTTGCTGCAATATCTTCATTTGCAGGAACTTGCACATATTTTGGAGTGCTTTTTGTGAGTTTTGCTGGTGTTTTTGCTGCAAAGTGATGCAATATCGTGCATGTCAATAAGTTACGCGTGTTTAGGAGTGCTTTTTGTGGGCTTTGCTGGTATTCTTGCTGCAAAGTGATGCAATATCGTGCATGTCAATAAGTTACGCGTGTTTAGAAGAGCTTTTTGTGAGTTTTGCTGGTGTTCTTGCTGCAAAGTGCTGCAATATCGTGCATGTCAATAAGTTACGCGTGTTTAGGAGTGCTTTTTGCGGGCTTTGCTGGTATTCTTGCTGCAAAGTGATGCAATATCGTGCATGTCAATAAGTTACGCGTATTTTTAGTTATGAGATGTATTACGCTCTGATGCTTCGTTTTTAAGAATACCCTCCTATTTATATATGGGAGGAAATGAGGCGAAAGTGATAAAATCTACGTTAAAAAATGCAGTCTTAAACATCCTTTATTATTGCGGAAAGAGATACCAGCGTTTTATAAATGTTTTTTACGAATCTCTTTTAGAATAGCCCAAGCTATACCCTACAGACAGATAGTAGCATGAAGGAGTTTACCAGAGCGTTTTAGCAGCGATATTTGTGTGTTTTAAGGTCTTTAGCAAGAGAACTCTCCGATATTTTAGATAAAAACTCGGAGCTTTTACCGATTTTCTGTGAGTTTTCTGCGTTTTTCTCCGAGGTTTTTATTACACTTCTGAAAAGGCTCAAATATGTATCGCAGCGTTTATATGTTGCTTTTTCCAGACGAGTCTAAGGAGATGAAGAGTGGGATGCACATGTAAAAAGTGTGGGCATGTGACAATAGCGAGATGCAGATAGACAATAGCGTGATGCACATAGATAATAGCGAGATGTAAAAATACAATAGCGTGATGCACGTAGACAATTGCGAGATGCACAAGAATGCACTTCAAAAGCAGAAAAGCCCTACACGAAAGTGAGGACTTTACAGCATAAGTAGCCCCTTAAAAGCTACCTTAATTAAAAGCAGAGCAAGCCATAGATGAGCGAAGAGGAACTTATTGAGCCTCCGTATCCTCTGGTTCTTGCTCACCGATGGTGAGTTGTTGCAGATCGTAGGAAGAGCCGTTGTAGACGTTCAAATCCACATCACCAGAGATGCCATCAATCTTGCCACGATCGGTGAATTGCCAAAACTTCCATTTGCCCTTGTAGGACAACTGTTTCACGTAGTAGTGCGCTATCCAAAAATGATAGCGATCAAAGGTAGGCGTGTTGAGATATTTCTCCTTAAACTTCAGTCCCGTGTAGATGATGGGCGTGGTGTTGTAGTGCTTCTCCACGATGTTGAGCCATTCGGCCACTTCCTTGCGCAACTGTTCGGCAGAGAGCGTGCCAATGCTTTCCACATCGAGCACAGGAGCCAAATCACCTGGTTCGAGATGCACTTGCTTGAGATAATGTTTCGCCTGCACATCGCCCGAAACGAGGGGAGAAAAAGTGATAGGGCACCGCGAATGAAGTCGTATTGCCCGATTTGGTAAAAGTTATCGTTGAAATTCTTGTCCACATGCTCCTTCCTTCGGTGGCTTTTGGCAATGACGAAGCGAATGGGTTGGTGGTCTATCTTGGCAGCTGCCACCTTTTCCCAGTCTATCTCACTCTGATAGCGACTAATGTCGATGCCTCGCACAGCATATTCTTTCTGGATATTTGGTGGTGCCAAAGAGCCCTTGCCACAAGTTGGACGTGGGCGCAACGATATAATTGTAGGTGACGAAAAGATACACTCCTGCTGCGATGATAATACTCAATCCAGAACACGCGCTTGTAGCCGTGTCCAAAGGAGCGTTCAGCCCAAGTGACGGCACTCTGCTTGCTGTTGCGTGAGGAGCGACGTCGCTTTTTGGGAGGAGTGGAGGAGCGTTTTCTTTTGAGTCATGAATAGAGAAGAAAACGAGGGGTGCAAACTTGCGCTTGCACCCCTTGTTGAGTCAATGTCTTATGCGATGCAGACGCTGATTATTTCGCTTGTTCGAGCGCGAGCGTCTTGGTGCATTGGTCGCAAACTTCTGTGGGACCCCAGTATTGGATAGGACCAGGATAAACGAAGGCTGTTTGCTCAGCCCATGCTTCGCGTTGTGCAGCGAAAGCTTTGAAGGGCGCACCATCGAGTTCTACGAGAGCCTTGCGAATCACAGGCTTCATTTCGCCGTGACGACGCTCCATGTTCATCATCATGGTGATGGGCACACCGCCAGCCACCCATTCAGCAGCAGGAGCAGTGGTGTTCTTCACGATGGCCATGTAGCCAGTCTTGCCGTTAGCCACGAGCTGAGCGGCAGAAGCACCGAGAGCATAGCAGTAGTCAGCATCGAAGTTAGAAGGAGCAGCGCAGCGACCTTCGTAACCGAAGAAGTGATGGAGAGCCGCAAACTGCCAGTGTACTTGCCTTCCTTCTTCCAAGCCGCGAGCTTTTCAGCCACCATTTCAGAGAGGAGCTTTTCAGTCTCGATGAGCGATACTTGCACGTTGCCGTGGGGGTCACGCTCAGCGGTGAGTTGCTTAGCCACACCTTCGGGGAGAGAAGCGTAGATAGCTGCGTTTTCAGCAGAGAGGTGGCTGAGCACCCATGCACGTTGGTCAGCAGCTTCCACTTGGGTAGCTTCGGGGAGTAGAGAGGAGGTCGTTGAGTTCAGCGATGAGCTTCTTCAAAGAAGGGATGAACTCGATGAGGCCTTCGGGGATGAGCACCGTACCGAAGTTGTTGCCAGCAGCAGCGCGCTTAGCCACTACTTCAGCGATGTAGGTTACTACGTCGTCGAGGCTTTGTTCCTTAGCTTCTACTTCTTCAGAAATCAAGCACACGTTGGGTTGCACTTGGAGTGCGCACTCGAGAGCGATGTGAGAGGCAGAGCGACCCATGAGCTTGATGAAGTGCCAGTACTTACGAGCAGAGTTGGCATCGCGTTGGATGTTACCGATTACTTCGGCATAAGTCTTACAAGCAGTGTCGAAACCGAAAGAAGTTTCGATTTGGTCGTTCTTCAAGTCGCCGTCGATGGTCTTGGGGCAACCGATTACTTGCACGCCATACTTCTTAGCTGCGTAGTATTCTGCGAGCACGCAAGCGTTGGTGTTAGAGTCGTCACCACCGATGATCACGATAGCGTTGATGCCAAGTTGACGAATCACTTCCATACCCTTTTCAAACTGAGCTTCTTCTTCGAGCTTCGTACGACCAGAACCGATCATGTCGAAACCACCCGTGTTGCGGTATTCGTCGATGAGTTCATCGGTCATTTCGAGGTAGTTGTGGTCCACCAAGCCTCCAGGTCCCATGAGGAAGCCGTAGAGCTTAGAGTTGGGGTTTTGCTTCTTCAAGCCATCATAGAGACCGCAAATCACATTGTGACCGCCAGGAGCTTGACCACCAGAGAGGATGATACCGATGTTGATGGGAGCATATTCCTTCTTCTCGTCCGTAGGCTCGAAGTTTACGAGGGGCATGCCATAAGTGTTGGGGAAGAGGGCTTTGATTTCCTCTTGGTTGTCTACACTCTGGGTGGGTGCACCTTCAACGATTTTCACGTTACCGCGAAGACCTGCGGGGAGTTTGGGCTGGTAGGCAGCACGAGCAATTTGCAATGCGCTTTTTTCCATATTGATTGATAGATTGGAGTTTGAAATTATTTGCTACAAAATTACTTCTTTTCTCGCGAACAGACAAGGTTTCTCCTTGTTTTCTCTCTGGTTTTTGTGGTGGCTTGTAGATATTTGCAGGGGGAGTTGTCTTTTACGTCTTCTCGTCTGAGGAAGCCCTAGCATTGAGTTGTCCTGGTGTGAGATAAAAGTCTTGGCAAAGTTGCTGATATTGTGGACTGCGCTCGCCATTTTCTTGCAAGATGAGTTGGTCGGTTTGCAAGAAATCACCCACGATGGTGTGTCCATTCTGGTGGTGGGTGGGGAGAGTGAAGTGGAGTTGAAAGCGGAGCATCACGCGCTTGGGGGCTTTGCGCGCTACGGTGTGTACGTCGGTCTGGCGGATGAGGGAGAATCCAGCATCTTGAGCGCAGCGCACGAACCGCGGTTGTGCCGTCTTGGGAATAATCACTTGCAGCCATCCGCCACTCTTGAGCAATTGCGCGCTTCTCGAGGTGAGAGCTTCAAAGGTGAGTCCGTGGTGGACGTGTCGTGCTTGTGCCCGCTGCTGAATGGGGGAGAGGAGGGTTTCTTCGAAATAGGGAGGATTGCTCACAATCATGTCAAAGCGTTGGTCGTCTTCGCGCCAGTCGTCGGTCATGATGTCACCTTGCTTCATCCTAACTTGCGCAGCAAAGGGCGAGGCTGCTGCGTTTTCGACGGCTTGAGTGGTGGCATCGGCATCGAGTTCCACGCCCACGACTTGCAGGTGTGGATAACGCTGCGCGAGCATCAAGGCTATGAGTCCACTTCCCGTTCCGATGTCCAGCGCTCGTGCAGCGGAGGGAGCAGGTGGCATTTCACACCATGCCCCGAGGAGCACGCCATCTGTGCCCACTTTCATGGCACATCGGTCGTCGTGGATGGTGAATTGTTGGAATTGAAACATCGCGAGGGGGATTAGAGTGTAGAGAGTTGGGATAGGAGAGTAGGGAATAGTAGTAGGAAGGGGTAGGAGCGAGTAGGGGTAGGGCAACAAAAAAAGGCGACTTCTGGGAAGAAGCACGCCTTTCGATTGGATTGGGAATAGTAGTTTGATTAGGCCAAGCCTGGCTTATTTCGCCTTCTCAACGATAGCTTTAAAAGCCTGAGGGTTGTTTACAGCGAGGTCGGCGAGCACCTTACGGTTGATCTCGATGCCGGCCTTGTGAAGACCACCCATGAGTTGAGAATAGCTCAAGCCTTCGAGGCGAGCCGCAGCGTTGATACGCTGAATCCAGAGAGCGCGGAAGTTGCGCTTCTTGTTGCGACGGTCACGGAACGCATAGGTAAGACCCTTCTCCCAAGTGTTCTTGGCAACGGTCCACACGTTCTTGCGGGCACCGAAGTAACCGCGGGTGAGCTTCAGGATTCTCTTGCGCTTAGCGCGAGATGCGACATGATTTACTGATCTTGGCATAGTAATGTTGTTTTTGATTGCTGGCGGCTACACGTTAGCAGCACTTGCGAGCCAGACATTCGATGAAATAAATGACTTTGGTAGGAGGTTTTGTGAAAACAAAAACCAAAAGAGATTTAGCGCATGCAGAGCAATTCGCGTACTTGCTTCACGTCAGAATCGTGAACGAGGCCAACGTGAACGAGGTTACGCTTTTGCTTCTGAGTCTTCTTCGTGAGAATGTGACTGTGGAAAGCGTGCTTTCTCTTGATCTTACCGGTTCCGGTGAGCGTGAAACGCTTCTTAGCACCAGAATTAGTCTTTACTTTAGGCATTTGTTAGTAAGTTAAATGATGAATGAATGTGTGCGGTTGCGCATACCTGGCACAACGCGCTACGTATATAAAACAAACAGGGTAAGCGCCTCGACGGATGCTTTTTAGTGATGTATGGAAACTGGGGTAGTTCCGCCGAGAATGTTCACTTGTCTGGATTATCCAGGAGGGTAATGAGGAAATTAGAAGTCTTCGCCTTCCACTTTGGGGCCAGTGTATTCGCGACGTTCCTTCACTTGAGGGGTCTTCTTGGCTGGCGTAGCCTTAACTTCATCTTGAGTTTCAGCAGGCGTGTCGTGTGTTTCTTTGGCTTCTACGTCTTCTTTGCGCACAGGTGCTTTTTTGGGAGCGAGATACATGGTCATGCGCTTACCTTCGAGCACGGGCATAGATTCCACCTTGCCATATTCTTCCAAGTCGTTGGCAAAACGGAGGAGCAATACTTCACCTTGCTCTTTGAAGAGGATGCTGCGGCCACGGAAGAACACATAGGCCTTCACTTTGTCACCTTCGCTCAAAAAGCCCTTAGCGTGCTTGAGCTTGAAGTTGTAGTCGTGATCGTCGGTCTGAGGACCGAAACGAATTTCTTTCACTTCTACCTTCACTTGCTTAGCTTTCAGCTCCTTTTGACGCTTCTTCTGTTGGTAGATGAATTTGGAAAAGTCCACTAATCTACAAACAGGGGGTTGTGCGTTAGGGCTGATTTCTACTAAATCCACACCTTGTTGTTGCGCCATGCGTAGAGCATCACGCGAAGGCATAACCACGCTTTCACCTTCTTCAGGGAATTACGCGCACTTCTCGCGCACGAATTTGTTCGTTTACACGATACTGCTGCTTGAGTTTATCGTTTTTATTGGGTCTCAAATGTCGATAAATTTGGGTTTGTAAATTAGAGAGTCTATTTATTGCGCTGCAAAAGTAAGCATTTTCTTGCAACTCACAAAGTTTTCTCTTAAAAACATCAACTATTTTTCCGACTCTTCTATTTTTATCTATGGTGAGTTTGTGCAATTTGACAGATATGTTGTAACTTTGCACAGAATCTTCGACAGTGTGCAATCTTGGTGACGCAAGAACTTGGACAGACAATGCCATGATTCTGCAGTCATTTGCACATTTGTCTTCGATGCTACTCTTTTATTATCAATTTCTTATATTCTATGAAACGAATCCTCTCGTTCTTGCTCTTGGCCTTTATGGCTGCAACGCTCACCCTCTCTGCTCAGTCTGCTGCTGACAAAATCGTGGGTTTGTATCACGTGGTGAAAGATGGTCGCAACTCAAAGGTGAAAATCTTTAAGTATGGTGATGGCTATCGCGCTCAAGTGGTGTGGCTCGAAAACATGAAGAACCCTGATGGTAGCCAACGTACTGACCAGAAGAATCCTGATCCTAAGAAGCGTAACACGCCCTCTAACCAAATCGTTTTGGTGGAGAAGGTGACTTTCGATGGTGATGATACTTGGGAAAATGGTCAGATCTACGACCCCACGAGTGGTAAGGTGTATCGCGTGGAAATGTATTTTCGACAAACCCAATGTGCTCACAGTGAAAGGTAAACTTGGACCTTTCTTCAAGCGTGTCTATTGGCAGAAGATTCAATAAACGCCGAGAAGCGTAAACAATACATGACGATAAGTCCTCGCCGAGCGGCAGTAGCTCGGTGGTGGAGAATGGAAAAAGAGGGTGCACTCGCTATGAGCGCACCCTCTTTCGGATTGTTATGTCGTTGTTGTCTTTTCTTTGTTGGAGCTTTTAAGCACTCCTGAGAAAGATGAGCTTTGTGTGCCCTTTGTTGCTGTAGTTTAGGGGGAATAGCTCATAGGAGATTCTGGGGAAGTTGGGTGAGTCTGATGAAATCCTATCTTGTTTCTTCAAAAGAAGAGTTTAGGGATGTCCGTTAGACTTTTGGGGTCAACGTAGCTTTCGATGTGTCGCTTGCGTTTGTCCTCGAGAATCTCATCCACGGCGATGAGAATGCTGGTTTCTTCCACATTGCCAAATTCGTCGTTGATGGCAGTGCCAAATACGCGCATGGTGGGAGAGAGGTTCATATAAGCGTTGACCAAGGGAGGAATGTTGAACCCTCGTTCGCGCACAGCTTTATTCAAAAATCTTGTAGTCTGCACGGAAATCGGTTTCAACAAAGATTTTCTTCAATTCCTCTTCGGGAGTCTCAAGCAGCACGGGATTATTCACCGTGATGAGTCCGTCGCGATCGCCGAAGTGACGATGGAGGAAATAGAGTATCATGTCGCGCGCAGGGCGGTCGAAGCTAGGATACATGGTCATCTTGCCAAAGAAATACTTCAAGTCGGGCATGATGACGGTGAGTGCGCCGAGTCCGTCCCAGAGGTTGTCGAGAGCGTAAAGACTTTTTCGAGAGGTTGCGCGTGCTTTGGTATTCGAGGGTCACAAAGGAACGTCCTAGTTCCACGGTCTGTGGGAGGAAATTCTCGATGAAATTGTCCGAGAATGTGAACATGTGGCCTGTGGCCAGGTAGGGTTGTCCATTTTCGCGGAAGGTGATGTCGCTCGGTGGTAGGAATCGATATCCACCTAAGATTTCTTGCGCATCGGGATTCCAAACGATGAGTTGGTAGTAAGGATGCTCGCAAACGTCAAATTCATCGAGGTCTAAGGCTTGCCCCGTACCTCCTCCCGCGGCACGGAAAGCGATTTCGCGCAATCGGCCGATTTCGCGCATTACATTGGGCGCGTTGTGGTGGGTGATGATGTAGATCTCGTTGCCTCGCTTTATTGGTCTTGTGCAACTGCAACTCTGGGGTGAGTTCGCGGAGAAGCAAATCACGAGATACGGGTTCGATGATAGCTTGCATATAGTGGGGAGTATGACTTCAGAAACTTTGTGCCGCGAGTGGTATAGGGTTTAGTCCAATGTCGGTTCTGTAGTTTCTCTAGAAATAATCAGTGTTGTGAAGAAGAGGGCAGTGTGTAAATCAAACTTCTCACTTCGGCCGCCCACGCTGTGGGGGACTTCTCCGAGGTAAACGACTGCCAAGGGATAGGCTTGCCGATGTGGATGTCGAAGGTGCTGTGTTGGTGGTGGTAGAGTTCGTCCACGAGATAGAGCATCGCCAGGTTAAATTTGATGCCTAGTCGTTTGCTCCAGTTGGCCAAACGATAGAAGAAATCGGAATTTCTGCCACCAAAATGGATGGGAACTACATCGCGTTGATATTCGATGCTTTTGCTCACGAAAGTTTTTGCCCATGGCACATCTTGTATCTGTCCATCAATGCGGCGCGAACACAAACCAGCCGGAAACATGATCAGATGCTTGTCGCCTGCAAAAGCGGCATTTACCATCTTGGGAAATTCGCGACCTTGGCGTCCCGTCTTGTTGATAGGTACAAAGAGAGGGGCAATGCCAGTGAGGTTCATGAGCAAGTCATTGGCCAAATAGCAAATGCGACCATCATAGTGGCGGCCGAGGATGGCTCCCAATATCACACCGTCTGCTCCGCCCAAGGGGTGATTGCTCACAAAGGTGAAACGACGTCCATCGGCATCTGAGGGCAAGTTTTCCAATCCATGCACATTGAGCTTTAAATCAAGATGGTGCATGCAGTCTTCTAGCCATTGCACGCCTTGAATCTCCCCCTCTTTTGCGATAAACTGGTTAAGCCAATCTTGGTGGATTGTCTTTTTGAGATAGCGCACCAAAAAATCAGGAATGAAACGTGCTTTACGTCCCATCTTGTTGCGCAAAATCTGGTCGATATCTATGAGATAGGGTTGTGCCATAGGAGGAGAAGGTGGATGTGTGGCTCGTAGAAGCACGCACATTTATGTCGTGTATGGGTTTGCAAAGTTAGCAATAAAAACTAAAACTAGGGGATTGAGAACTCTATTTTCTGCACATTTTTACCGTTTTGCGCATTATTTGTTGATGTGCGCAAAGTCTTTTTTGCTTTGCTTAATAGTTGTTCCTCGAGGTGAGGTGAGGTTGTCATGTCTCCAAACTTTTGGCTAGCACGAATTGTTCCTTTGTTTCGTATGGGTGGTTGATGAGATGGATGAGAGCAGGCTCAGTATATCTTTGCCTCTGCTGCCTAGTGCCGATGAGGAAGTCTCGATGGGGAGGATGAAAAATGCCTCTGTTGTGATTCAATAGCAAGTGTCGGTTGTCGTCTTGTTCAGTATCAGTTGTAATGCTTGCGCGCTAGTATAGGATTTTTAGGATTGCTCGGAAATCCCGGCTTAGTGTGGAATACAAAGAAAAAGCACCAATCAAATGATTGATGCTTTTGGCTTGAGTTGCGGAGGCTCGACTCGAACGAACGACCTCCAGGTTATGAGCCTGGCGAGCTACCAACTGCTCCACTCCGCGATATAATGTTTTTGCGCCTCGGTTGTTCCTGAATTGCGAGTGCAAAGGTAGTGACTTTTTGTTATCCTCCAAATTTTATGGCAGAAAAATGTAGATGTATGCGCATTTTTCTGTTTTACTACTGTTTTGAGAGGTGAGTTAGGGCCAAAAATCTCTGTAAGAAATAAGGGACGGGTGGAAGAGTGTCTGATGAGGAGTTTGAGACACTTTTTAGAGCGTGTAGGTGAGTAGAACGTGTAGGTGAGATGTGGTCCGAAATAGTGATGGATATCGCGATGTGAGAATATCGTTTTGATGAGACAAAGGAGAAAAGACTAGTCTTATTTCGCTATTCTCAGTGTGTGCGGTCGTTTAAGTTGTAGTAGATTGAATCGTATGTCTAATCTAGCTTTATGTGACCTTATAATAGAAAATGTGATAGTGATTTTGCCTTGGGTATGTGTTGCTTGAGATGTTGCTTGGTGCTACTATACATTAGAACTCTTCCCTCTAAATAAATAAGACTGAAAGGTCAAAGCAAATAGCTTTGAGTGATTTCTTACTTAATTCGTTTAGAAGGAAGAGCTGTAAAAAGAAAAGGGCTTTGAGCCTTCGTGCCTTACAACAATTCGGGGAGTTGGAATAGACGAGTGCCGTTAGACCCCTTGATGAGAATCAACTGGTCGTTGAGGGGCTGCGCTTCGAGTTCGGCTTTTACCGCTTCCACATCGGGGAAGGTGCGGAATATCACTTTTTTGTCGGCTGGTAGGGTGGTGAGTGCTTGGGCAAACTCGCTGCCTACGAGCCAAACTTTGTTGGCTGCCTGTGGTGAGGGCAAGTTGCAACACCTCAGCGTGGGCATCGGCCGAGGCTGTGCCGAGTTCGCGCATGTCGCCAAGTATCATCATCTTGTGGGCATCTTCGGTCTGCGCAAAAGCTCTGAAGAGCTGCGTGCATAGAGGATAGATTGGCGTTGTAGGCATCGATGATGAGGCGGTTGCGCTCTGTCTTGCGATATTCCGAACGGTTGTTGTTGGGGAGTAGTTGCGCAAGGCTTTGTCGATAGAGGCCACGTGGACATTGTAGGGTGAGTCCAACGAGGACCGCTGCCAAGGCATTGTCGAGATTGTACGCCCCAATGAGCTGTGTGCTCACTTCGTGCCATTGTCCACCATTTTTGCGCCAGCGGAAGGTGAGGAAGGGATCGCACGACACCACTTCACCCTCTACAACATATCCGTGGTCGGGGGAGCCATAGGTGAGTGTGGGCAGTCCTTCTGCACGTGGGGCAAGATGGGGTTGTCGCCATTGAGGAAGACGAAAAGCGGAGTAGAACCTTCGCGGAATTGTACGGAACCATCGACCTCCTCAAGCAATTGCATATTGCGCTTGCGGATGTTTTCGTAAAGTTCAGTCTTAGCTTGGATTACTCCTTCAAACGAACCGAAGCCTTCGATGTGTGCTTTGCCCACATTGGTGATGATGCCGCAGTTGGGTTGTACGATGTCGCTGAGCATCGCAATCTCGCCCACGTGGTTGGCTCCGGTTTCAATAACGGCAAATTCGTGTTCGTCAGTGAGTCGAAGCAGGGTGAGAGGCACTCCGATGTGGTTGTTGAGATTGCCCTCGGTGTAGAGCACGCGGAGTCTCTCGGAGAGCACAGCCGCTACTAACTCTTTAGTGGTGGTCTTGCCATTGGTACCTGTGATTTGGAGAATGGGGGTGCCGAGCTGGCGGCGGTGGTAGGCTGCAAGCACTTGGAGGGCAACGAGAGCATCATCCACGTAGATGCAACGCTCGTCTTTTTGAGCTATTTGGTAATCGTCTACCACGGCATAAGCGCATCCAGCTTCTAGGGCTTGGAGCGCAAACTGATTGCCATCAAAACTCGCACCTTTGAGGGCAAAGAATAGGCTATCCTTGACCAAATGGCGAGTGTCGGTGGAGACGTGTGGGTGATGAAGAAAGAGTTCGTAGAATTCTGCTATAGACATGATCTAAAATAGATTTAGGTGCAAAAGTAGTAGTTCTCCGTGAAAAACAAAAAAATATAATTCAATTATTTGCTTGTCGAGAAACAAAAAAGTACCTTTGCAGGAAACTCAAACACCATGTTTCCTGCTCCATATTACACCTTGAACTTCCGCGGTAAGCTCGTGGAATTGCAACGCCCTTGGGTGATGGGCATCTTAAATGTCACTCCCGACTCATTTTATGCGGATTCCCGTACGCCCATGGCCGACCCCGATAGCATCCAGCAGCGTGTGCGGGAAATGCTGGCCGATGGAGCTGACCTCATCGATGTAGGAGCTTATTCCTCCCGTCCGGGTGCGGATGACATTTCTCCACTTGAAGAAATGCGCCGTTTGGAAGTGGCACTCACCGCTGTGCGTTCTGTTGCCCCCGAAGTTTACGTGTCGGTTGATACGTTTCGCTCGGAGGTGGCTCGACAATGCGTTGAGCACTTTGGTGTGGACATGATTAACGATATTTCGGTGGTGTGCTGGACAAGGCAATGCCAAAAATGGTGGCGAGGATGGGTGTGCCTTATGTGATGATGCACATGCAAGGCAAACCCGAAACGATGCAAACAGCTCCAGAATATGAAGATGTGTTGGCTGAAGTGTTGGAATTCTTGGCGCGACAGCAGCAGCGTTTTTTTGATGCAGGCGGCAAAGATGTAGTCATTGATCCTGGGTTCGGCTTTGGAAAGACTATGATGCACAACTATCGCTTGTTGGACAGACTCGAGGATTTTCACGAACTTCATGCTCCGCTCTTGGTGGGAGTGAGTAGGAAATCGATGATCTACAAACTACTGGAGACGACTCCTCAAGAAGCCTTGAATGGTACGACCGTGCTGCACACGTTGGCCATGATGAAAGGGGCGCATATCTTGCGTGTGCACGATGTTCGCGCTGCAGTGGAAGCACGCACCATTGTGGAAACCATGTGGCAATCGGGCAAGCAGGCTTGAGGGCAACGTCCTGAGTTAGAAATTAAAGAAGAAACGAGTATCTCAGAAACGATAAATAACGATTCATGTTAGAATTAGGATTTAAGGATATCTTAGACATAGTGCTGGTGGCACTCTTGTTGTTCTATTTGTATCGCTTGATGCGCGCTTCAAGTTCGGCCAACATCTTCACGGGGGTACTCGTGTTTATTGTGGTGTGGATTTTGGTGTCGCAGGTGTTAGAGATGCGCCTACTGGGAGGTATCTTTGATCGTATGGTCAACGTGGGTTCTCTTGCGCTGATTGTTTTGTTTCAAGAAGAGATTCGACATTTCTTTTCCACCATCGGCACGCAGCGTGCTACGCGCTTTTTTAAGTGGCTTCGTCGCACCCCTCAAGAGGAGGTGTCGCGAGAGCTCATCATGCCCATCGTCCGTGCCTGCATGGCCATGGGGCGTCAAAAAGTAGGTGCTCTCATCGTCGTCGAAGGAGTGGGGAGCTTGCAAGACGAAATCAACACAGGAGAAATAGTCGATGCTGCCATTTCCCAACGCTTGATAGAGACTATCTTTTTCAAGAATTGCCCGCTTCACGATGGAGCTATGGTGGTGGGGGAAGGGCAGAGTCAAGGCTGCAGCCTGCATTCTCCCTGTGTCGCACAATACGAATATCCAGAAAAATTTGGGATTGCGCCACCGTTCGGGCTTAGGCATTTCTCAAAAGACCGACTGCTTAGCCATCATTGTGAGCGAAGAAACTGGTTCCATCTCGATAGCCCACAAGGGTGAGTTGAAATTGCGCCTCACTTCAGAGGAACTCGAGGAGCGCTTGGCACACGCTGTGGAACTTTGGTAATCCATTTCCCAAAAATCACTCCTGCTTATGCGATGAGGCTGTTAGGGCATTGTGCCTGACAGCCTCTTTGCTATAGATGGGCTTTGTGAATCTCAGAAGAACTAGAAAGACTAGCCCTCCGAAGAACCGAGCCCCGCTTGTCGAGGCGAGCATAAAAAGGGTCTGCAACCCTATCGACTAGAAAACAGTCCAATCAGGGTGGAGAGTTGTTCCAGTTTTTGGTCAATCAGCGAGAGACGGCAGTCCAGTTGTTCGCGCTCACTGTCGTTCACTTCAAGATAAGAAGCACGGTTGTTGGCATACAACTGTTGCACCGCAGACACAGCACGCGTCAGCGCAGCATATTGTTCACGTTTGTGACCCTCCACCAACGACAAATGTTCCAATTTAGAGAGCGCAGCGTGCGTCTCCATAAAAGCCCCCAAAAGCGTCTTCTCATAGTTGTAGAGCGCATTGAGTTGCTGAGCATCAGCCTGAGCAAACTGCGCACGAATCGCCCGCTTGTTGATCAGCGGAGCCGTCAGACTCCCCAGCGCGTTCCACACCACCGACTCCGGCAAGCGCACCAAATACTTCGGGTTGAAAGCATCCAGCCCCAAAGAAGCCGACACATTCAGTTGCGGCAAAAACTCCTTGCGCGCCGTCTCCACATCCCATTTCGCAGCCGCCAGAGCGTGTTCCGCCTGCACCACGTCAGCCCTTCCCAGCAAACGCTCCACCGCCAAAGCCCCTTGGGCAGAAGGCAAAGACAAGTCCGCAAAATCTTTCTCCTTGCGCACAATAGCCTGCGGCAAACGCCCCAAGAGCAAGTTCAGCGCGTGCTCACGAGCCGAAATCTCCTCGCGCAGTCCACACTCATCCGCTTCCCCCTTCGCCACCTCAGCAGCAAATTTCTCCACCGCCAGTTGCGTACCAGCGTCCGCCTCCTTTTGAATCTTCGCCAGTTGCACCGCCTTCTTTTGCAGCGCAACATATTGCAGCATCACCTTCCGTTTTTCGTCCAGCGCCAAGAGAGCGAAATAGTTTTCCACCACCTCAGCCACCAACTTATTTCTCACCGCCCGTTGTCCCGCTTCCGAAGCCAGATAGCGTTCCACCGTTGCCTTTTTGTCGCTTTGCAGTTTGTGCCAAAGGTCGATCGTCCAATCCAGTTGCACCCCCGGCGCCCAGTCCGGAATCACCGTCGGCACGTTGTGGCCAGGCGTCATCTCCGTCGAAGCATTGCCTGCCCCTTCCGCCGTGTAGCGTCCAGCCTTCGAGAGTCCCAGTCCCATTTTGCCCGAGAGCACAGGGCGCAAAGCTCCCTCCTTGGCCAAGATGGCACTTTTGGCCATCGCCAAATCCTGCACCGCCATTTTCACATCGTGATTGTTGGTCAAAGCCGTGTCGATGAGCGTTTGGAGCGTAGTGTCGTCAAAGCGTTTCCACCACATCAGCGTGTCCTGCGAGGCCACGTGCGCAGTGTCCCCTTTGAGCAATCTCTCTTTCAAATCAGACTTCACCACAGTGGCCTGCGGCGTCTGGCAAGCTCCCAAGCCCAGCACAACCACCGCAGCGCACACTGCCACATTTATCTTATTTCTTTTCATCGTCGTCATCTTCTTGAACGTTTTGAGCATCATCTTGTGCCAAATCATCTTGCGCAGCATCATCTTGCACAAAATCATTTAGCACCGAATCATCTTGCGCAGCACCCTCAGACGCTTGTGCCGAATGCTGTCGAGACAAATCCTCCACCGATAGTTCTTCTAGGAAAAACACCTCATCGTCCCCAGTCTTCGTAGCCTTCCTCTTCCGATAAGCCACATCCTTCTCCTCGCTCAGCGGTTTCTCCTTCTGATAGTGCACCAATTTGTCTGCCATACCGGCAAAGAGATAATACAGTCCCGGTATCAACACCAGTCCGCCCAGCGTACCGAGGAGCATCCCTCCCACAGCAGCCGTGCCGATGGTGCGGTTGCCAATGGCACCAGCTCCCGTGGCAAACACCAGCGGAATGAGTCCTGCCACGAAGGCAATGCTCGTCATCAAGATGGGACGGAAACGCGCCACCGCTGCCGAGATGGCCGCCTGCACAATGGTCTCACCGGCATTCTTGCGCTGCACGGCATATTCCACCATCAGCACCGCATTCTTGCCCAGCAGACCAATGAGCATCACCAGGGCAATCTGCGCATAGATGTTGTTTTCCAATCCACAGATTTTCAAAAGCAAGAATGCTCCCAAGATGCCCACCGGCAAGAAGATAATCACCGGCAAGGGCAACAAGAAGTTTTCGTATTGTGCTGCCAAGATGAGATACACAAACACCAAGCACACCATAAAGATGATGATGGCAGTGTTGCCCTGTTCAGCCTCGTCTTTCGAGATACCCGCCCAGTCGTAGTCATAGCCCTTGGGCAGCGTGCGCTGTGCCACCTCTTGAATGGCGCGCAAAGCCTGACCGCTCGAATAGCCCGCAGCCTGCGCTCCCGTCACCTCAGAAGAGTTGTAGAGATTGTGGCGCGTGATTTCGCTCATACCATAAGTGCGCGACAGCGACATAAAGTCGGCATAAGGCACCATCTCTCCGTCCTCATTTTTGGTGTAGAGTCCCATCAAGTGTTCGGGGAAATCGCGATATTGCGGAGCCGCCTGCACAATCACCTTGTAGGGTTTGCCAAATCTGATGAAGCCCGTTTGATAGTCCGAGCCCACCAAAATCGACAAGTTCTCCAAAGCCTTGCCCGGCTGCACACCCTTCTGCAAAGCCGCATTGTCGTCCACGTGGAGCATAAACTGCGGATAACTGGCCGAATAGAACGTGAAGGCATTGCCTATCTCGGGACGTTTGCGCAGTTCTTTCACAAAATCCTTGCTCACGCGCTCCATCTCGTGATAGTCATTCTTCCCCGTCTTGTCGAGCAGGCGGAGTTCAAAACCACTTGCCGCACCGTAGCCTGGGATAGAAGGTGGTTCGAAGAAATCAATGTTGGCCTGCGTGATGGTCTTGCACTTTTCTTCCAAATCGCGGATAATCCCCTTGGCAGTGCGCTTGCGGTGCTTCCAGTCTTTGAGGTTGATCAAGCAACTGCCGGAGTTGGCACTCGTGCCTTCCGAGAGGATTTCAAAGCCTGCCAACGACGACACACTCTCCACACCCTCTTCTTCCTTGGCAATTTTCAGAAAAGCCTGTGCAGCAGCGTTCGTGCGCTCTATCGTGGAACCCGGAGGCGTTTCCACCACGGCATAAATCATACCCTGGTCTTCTTGCGGAATGAAGCCGGATGGCAAACCCAAGTTCACCCAGTAGGCGAGTCCGCAGCACGCCAATATCGCCCCAAGCGTCAGCGCCTTCATCCGGACCGTGCGACGCACCACGCGCTCATAGCGTTGGCTGCCGCGGTCGAAACGCGCATTGAAGCGTTGCAAAGCCTTGCCCACAAAGCCCAACTTCACGTTGTGCTCTTGCTCTTTGGTCAAAATCAAGGCGCACAAAGCCGGTGTCAAGGTCAGTGCCACAAAGGCAGAGAACAAGATGCTTGATGCCATGGTGATGGAGAACTGGCGGTAGAACATGCCCTCGGGGCCTCCCATAAACGCCACGGGGATGAACACCGAAGCCATCACCAGCGAAATGGCAATGATGGCACCGCTGATCTCCTTCATCGCCTTCTCCGTGGCTTCCACAGGCGAGAGTTTGTTGCGCAGCATCTCCACATTCACCGCTTCAATCACCACAATGGCGTCGTCCACCACAATACCAATCGCCATCACCAAGGCGAAGAGCGAAATCATGTTGAGCGTGATGTTGAACACCATCATCGCGATGAAACTTCCCAACAGCGAGATGGGAATCGCCAAAATCGGAATCACCGAAGCGCGCCAATCCCCCAAGAACACAAACACCACGATGCCCACCAGCACAAAGGCTTCGAAGAGGGTGTGCACCACTTTCTCCATACTTGCATCGAGAAAACGGCTCACGTCGTAACTCACCTCATAGTGCATCCCTTTGGGCATGTCTTTTTGCAAACGTGCCATGGCGGTTTTCACCTTGCCAATCACGTCGCGAGCGTTGCTGCCGTAGGCTTGTTTCAGCGTCACAGCGGCTGAGGGCCTACCGTTGAAGGTGGAATAGATGTCATACACCTCGTTGCCCAAATACACATCGGCGATGTCTTTCAGGCGCACAGCGTTGCCGCCTTTCGTGCTTTTGATGATGATGTTCTTATATTCGTCTTCTGTGGTGTATCTTCCTGGATATTTCAACACATATTCCTTCACCTGTGGGCGCAGTCCGCCACTCTCGCCCAACTTACCCGGCGACACTTCCACATTTTGGTCTTCCAGAGCCTCGCGCACATCGTCGGTGGAAAGACCATAGCTCATCATCTTGTCGGGATGCAACCACACGCGCATGGCATAGTTGCGCGTGCCCAAGATGTCGAGGTCGCCCACACCGTCCACGCGGAGGAGTTCGGGGGCGATGTTGATGTCGAAATAGTTGTAGAGAAAACCCTGATCGGCAGTGGGGTCGTCGCTGTAGAGGTTGATATACATCAAGATGTTGGGTTCTTCGCGAGAGATTTTCACCCCTTCTCTGATCACCTCGGGCGGCAACTTGTTGGTGGCTGACGACACGCGGTTTTGCACATTCACAGCGTCCACATTGGGGTCTGTGCCCAACTTAAACACCACGTTGAGCGCGGCTTCACCGTCATTGCCGGCATCGCTCTCTATGTATTTCATCCCTGGCACACCATTGAGGGCTTGTTCCAAGGGGATAATCACGGATTTCACCAACAGTTCGTTGTTCGCTCCGGGATAGTTGGCGACCACATTCACCTTTGGGGGCGAAATGGAGGGAAACTGCGTCACCGGCAGATTGAACAATGCCAACACGCCAATGAAGGCGATGACCAGCGACACCACAATCGACAACACTGGTCGGCGAATAAAGATCTTAAACATATCTTAGATGTTAGAGATTAGACGTTAGACGTTAGAGAATAGACGTTAGAGGTTAGAGATTAGACGTTAGACGATTTTTTTAGAGGTTAGAGGTTAGACGTTAGAGGGGAATAGAGATTAGAATTTAGACATTAGACGTTAGAGCCCTGCGGAGAATAGTGTCTATAACTGTCCCATCGCGCTAGCCTTCTAAATTCTAACGTCTAACCTCTAATTTAGTCCGCGCTGAGTTGATTCATTTTTCATTGCCGTGTGAGGATCCACTAGTTTTGAAGCGCACCACATCGCCATCATTCAGTTTTTGGATGCCATCCACCAAATAGCGTTCGCCAGCCGAGAGACCACCGTTCACCACGTAGCCCCCCGAAAACTCAGCCCCAATCGTCACAGCGCGTTGGTGCACACGTCGCTGCTTGTCCACCACAAACACATATTTCCGGTCTTGTTCCTCAAACACCGCCACTTGCGGAATCATCACCGCGTTGCGCTTCTTCACCATCAACCGCACCGTCCCCATCTCGCCATTGCGCAGCAAATTGTTGGGATTGGCAAACTCCGCACGCATCGCAATCGTCCCCGTGCTCGCATCAAACTGTCCGCCCAGGTCCACTATGCGACCCTGCGCACCAAACACATCACCGTTCGCCAACACCAGTTGCAAGCCACTCTCTGTGTAGCGTTCCGGATGCAGGCGATAGTCCAAATAGTCCGTTTCCGAGATGTTGAAATACACCATCACCTTTCGGTTGTCCGACAAACTCGTGAGCAAATCTCCATCGTCCACCAGACTCCCCACTTTGAGCGGAATGCGTCCCAAAATGCCCGAAAACGGAGCCTTGATGAGCGACAAACGTTTGCGCTTCACCGCCAGTCGATAGTCCGCCTCCGCGCTCCGCAGTTTCGCCGCGGCCATGCGCTTCGCATTGACCGACACCACCTTGTTGTCCGCCAGTTTCGACACATTTTCCAAGTCAATCCTCGTTTGTTCCGCCTCCGCCTTAGCTTTGGCAATTTCCTCATCCACGCCCACGGCAGCAATGCGAAAGAGCGGTTGTCCCGCCTTCACATATTGTCCCTCGCTCACGTAGACCGTTTGCAGCAGACCCTTCTGTTGCGAACGAATCTCCACGTTGCGTAGCGAGTTGATGTTGGCTGCATAGTTTTTGGGCAAATCAATGCTGTCCACCAGCGGTGTAGTGGCGGTGTAAGTGGTTTCCACCTCCTTTTCTGCCTTTTTTTGGCAGGCGGTCATCGTGAAGAGACCAGCGCAGAGTGCGGAGAGCAAAAATTGTTTCATCTTCATTGTTTGAAATAGCATCTTATTTGATAGCGTCTTAATTGCACTAAAGTCTTGTTAGACTCTTTATTGCAAAGTCCTGTAAGGAAATGAGGGAGGCAGTGCCTTGGATTTCATCCTTCGTTTTCTCGCCATGGTATAACTCGAGCAAGCTCGGTTCTGCTCATTTGGCTTAACGAAAACGTTCCGATTGCGAGAGCAAAACTACATTTTTCCGTTTATCCCCCCCTCAGTGCGGTAGTGAAAAAAATGTTAGTCCTCTGTGTTTCGTTTCATTTTGTGGTGCTAGCCCTCCAAATAGCGATTGGAGTTTACAATATCGGCATTTGGGTATAGACCCTTCTAGCTCAGAATAATAAGCGAAATGCTCAGCGAGAGGCGTCCACAAATGGATTCTCACTTAACTGTGCTTTTTAAGGGACGACTAGCTATTGTGGGTCTTTGTGAAACATTCGTCATGCGACACGCAGAATAAGTAGGCACAGACCACCGTTTTGCCGTGATTTTATGAAAAAAATAATTCGGATTTTATTCTGTATTCTCCCAAGATATCATTATCTTTGCGAATAGATTATTCGAGCAGAATCAGGCTTTTTGCCGCACAGAAGAGTAGAGCAACCCTGATTTATACCATATTTCTGCCTTAGCGCACGTCCTCTTCTTGATATTCAATTGCTTGATACTCTCCCTTGGTTTTGAAAGATAAACGAATATGACAACCAATAATACCAAAACTTCTATCCGTGAAAAAATAGGGTATGGTCTAGGTGATATGTCTTCCAGTATGTTTTGGAAGATTTTTTCGTACTACCTGCCTATTTTCTATTCCGATGTGTTCGGGCTGAAGCCTGCACACGCAGCAATGCTGCTTTTGATTACCAAACTTTATGATGCTGTGTCAGACCCGGTGATGGGACTGATTGCCGATCGCACCCGCACGCGCTGGGGACGTTATCGTCCGTGGTTGTTGTGGGTGGCTTTGCCGTTTGCCTTGGTCGGGATTCTTTCTTTTTACACTCCCGATGCTAGCTACTCGTTCAAGCATGTTTATGCCTACGTCACCTATTTGATGATGATGACGGTGTACACTGCGATCAACGTGCCTTATGGTGCGATGCTCGGTGTGATGACAGAAGATAGCAATGAAAAATCTGTGTTCTCGTCCTATCGCATGTTCTTTTTGCCTACATCGGTAGTTTTGTGGCTATGGGATTGTTCGGCCTTTTTGAGAATCATGTGATAGGCACTGTCAATGCAGCAGGCAATGTCATCAAAGGGGTAGGCGATGCCTCTCCTATGCAGTGGACGATGATTGTGACGGTTATTGCTGCGCTTTGCGCCATCCTCTTTGTGTTGTGCTTTGCCATGACGCGCGAAAGAGTGCAGTTGCCAGAGCAAAAAGAGAAGCAATCCATCAAGGAAGACATGAAGCACCTGCTCAAAAAAACAGCCCATGGTGGTTGTTGTTGGGGGCAGGCATCGGACAACTCTTGTTTGGTTCTATCCGTGGTGGTGCAGCTGCCTATTATTTTGCCAACATCTTGGGCACAGATGTGCTCATCACCTGCGCTGTGTTCTTGACCATTGGTGAATTGGCGCAGATGGCAGGTGTGGCCTTTGCTGTACCTCTTGCACAAAAAGTTGGGAAAAAGACCACCTTCTTCGGTTCTCTCATCTTTATTGCGGTGGTGAGTGCCGTGATTTGGTTCCTCCCCGTCGAAACGCATGCTGGTATGATTGGACTCATTGCCAGTCAAATCGCCATCTGCATCGGTATTGGTGTGGGTGCGCCTATGATTTGGTCGATGATGGCCGACGTAGCCGACTATTCCATCTGGAAACATGGCAACGCTAGTACGGGATTGATTTTTTCTTCCTCCTCCATGGCACAAAAGTTTGGTGGTGCTATCGGTGGCTTTATCCTCTTGCAGGTGCTCGCGTTTGCAGCCTATAACAAGGATGTCACTGTTCAAGCTCCCGAAACTTTGGCGGCTATTAAGGCGTTGATGAGCTGGATTCCGGCGATAGGAGCACTTTTAGGAGCTTTGTGCTTGTTCTTCTATCCTCTGACCACGAAAAAAATGAACGAAATACAAAATAAATTATCATAATGGATAACAAACTGACCATACAAGGAGCACCGCTCCCCAATATGCCCTGGGAGAATCGTCCCGAATCTTGCAATGATGTTTTGTGGAGATTTTCTGCAAACCCTATGATTCCTCGTGACCTCTTGCCCGACAGCAACAGTATCTTTAACTCTGCTGTAGTTCCTTTCAAAGACGGTTATGCTGGTGTGTTCCGCGTGGACGACAAGAACCGCCGCATGACTCTTCATGTGGGATTCTCCAAAGATGGTTTGAAGTGGGACATGAACCCCGACACCATCAAGTTTGTCGGTGCTGCTCCCGAAGTGGCAGAGTGGGGCTATGGTTATGACCCTCGTGTGGCTGAGATTGATGGCCGCTACTATGTGTCGTGGTGCAACGATCATCACGGCCCTACCATTGGTTTGGCTTGGACCGACGACTTTGTGACCTTCCACCAACTGGAGAATGCCTTCTTGCCCTATAACCGTAATGGTGTGCTCTTCCCCAAGAAAATCAATGGCCGCTTTGCCATGCTTTCTCGTCCTTCCGACACGGGACACACTGCGTTCGGTGACATTTTCTATAGCGAATCTCCCGATCTCGAATTTTGGGGACGTCATCGTCACGTGATGGCACCTGCTGAGTTCAAAGAGAGCGCATGGCAGTGCATGAAGATTGGAGCAGGGGCCTGTGCCTATCGAGACTTCTGAGGGCTGGTTGCTCATCTATCATGGTGTGCTCCATTCTTGCAATGGCTACGTTTATGCGTTCGGTTCTGCGCTCTTAGACTTGGAACAACCTTGGAAGGTGCTTGCGCGAAGTGGACAATATCTGATTTCTCCTCGCGAAATTTATGAATTGGCAGGGCGATGTGCCCAATGTGACCTTCCCTGTGCTTCATTGCATGATCCCGAAACTGGAAGAATCGCTATCTACTATGGATGCGCTGACACCGTAACGGGATTGGCTTTCGGATATATCCCCGAAATCATTGAGTTTACTAAACGCACCAATATATTGAAATAATAATGAGATTTCTTGTCGCCGTAATCGCTCTACTCATTCCCTCTTTTTCCAGTGCGAGACAGCTGACGGATTATGTGCATCCATGGGTGGGGTCGTCCAATTTCAGGGACGACCAACCCAGGTGCTGTATGTCCGAACGGAATGATGAGCATCTCTCCTTCAATGTCACTGGATCGGAGAAAAACAAATGGGACAAAGACAGCCGATGGTGGTCTACGCCCTACTCTTCAGACAACTGCTGGTTTACTGGTTTTTCTCACGTCAATCTTAGTGGAGTGGGATGTCCAGACTTGGGTACCATCATCACGATGCCTACCTCTGGAGAGCTCACGACCGACTATAAATTGTATGGGAGTGACTATTCGGGCGAGACGGCGCAACCAGGCTATTATGCCTTGAAACTCTCAAAATATGACATCATGGCCGAGGTGGCATCTACGATGCGCTCTTCTATCGAACGCTACACCTATCGCAAAGGTAAGGCGCATGTCATCGTCAATCTCGGACAAGGACTCACCAATGAATCTGGTGGCTTCATCAGAAAGGTCAGTGACACCGAAATTGAAGGCATGAGATTGTGCGGTGGCTTCTGCTATCACTCTCAAGCGGTCTTTCCACAGTATTTTGTGATTCGGGTGAACAAGATTCCCAAAGAAGCGGGTTTTTGGAAGAAACAACCCAACATGACCGCCGAAGCAGAGTGGGACGAACATGCTGGAAAATACAAGGTTTACACAGACTATGCTCGCGAAATGGCGGGAGATGATCTCGGTTATCGTTTCACCTTTGATGCAGAAGACGGAGAGCAGATTTGTGTACAGATGGGTGTGTCGTTCGTGAGTTGCGACAACGCGCGCCAGAATCTAGATGCTGAACAGCTAGGGATGCAACTTTGATCAGGTGCGTGATCAGGCACATCGCCAGTGGGAAGAAGCCCTTGAAAGGGTGAAAGTCAGTGGGGGCAGTGAGGAGCAGAAGAAAGTCTTCTATACGGCACTCTACCACGCGCTCTTGCACCCCAATGTGCTCAACGACGTCAATGGTGAATACCCTTGATGCAAGGCGGTAAATATGCTGCGCAAAACGGAATCGAGGTGGTGAAACCCGGCATCGGAAAGGTGACAAAAGGACACAATCGCTATACGGTGTTCTCTCTTTGGGACACCAGTCGAAATCTTCACCAACTGCTTACCTTGGCATATCCCGAGAAGCAGATAGACATGGTGCGCAGCATGGTGGACATGTACAAAGAATGGGGCTGGATGCCTAAGTGGGAACTGTATGGACGCGAAACTTTCACCATGGAAGGCGACCCCGCTATTCCTGTGATAGCAGACACCTATCTAAAAGGACTCACCGACTTCGACATCCAAGCGGCCTATAAAGCCTGCCTCAAGTCTGCTAATACCCCTGGCAAAGACAACAAGATTCGCCCTGATGTGGATCCTTACATCGAAAAAGGCTACATTCCTCTAGGTTATTTTGCGCAGGACTTCTCTGGAGACAACTCGGTGTCTCATGCTTTGGAATATTATGTGGCAGATCATGCGCTGGCTTTGTTGTCCGACAAACTAGCACAAGAAGCCACCAGCAGTGCGCAGAAGGCAGAATATCAAAAGTATGCCAAAGAGTTTAGAAAACGCTCCAAAGGTTGGAGGCATTACTACAGCAAAGAGTCTGGCACCTTGCGCCCCTTGAACAGCGATGGCACATTCCTCTCTCCCTTCAATCCCAAAGATGGGGCAGACTTCTCCAATACCCCGGGTTTTCACGAGGGTAGTGCGTGGAACTACACATTCTATGTGCCCCACGACATCGAAGGGCTAGCAAAGGCTATGGGCGGCGGTAAAGCTTTTGTAGCCAAACTGCAAAAAGTGTTTGATGAAGGACTTTACGATCCTGCCAACGAACCTGACATTGCCTATCCTTTCCTCTTCAGCCGATTCAAAGGCGAGGAGCACCGCACGCCCCAAACTGTGGCTGCCCTCTTGAAGAAGTACTACACCACTCGCCCCGATGGCATTCCTGGCAACGACGATACCGGAGTGATGTCGGCATGGGCTGTGTTTAGCATGATCGGGATGTATCCCGACTGTCCAGGCGAACCCCATTACACGATGTTCCAACCTGTCTTTGACAGCATAGAAATCAATGGGAAATACGTCATTCGCAAGGAACAGAAAATTAAGAAACCCCGTATCACACACCAAGAATTTGTCAGAGATTATGCAAAATAACCGAGGATTCAGTCTCAAAGAGGCTTTCAGAGGCTTCCGCACGATAGCATTGTTTACGGCTTTATCGAGCACAGCTTTGTCGTGCGTTAATGCGAAGATGGACACTTATGCCAAACATGTGGACACCCGCATCGGCACAGGAGGACATGGTCACGTCTTTGTAGGGGCGAATGTACCCTTTGGTATGGTGCAGTTGGGCCCTACAAGTGTGCCGCAAGAGTGGGACTGGACATCGGGCTACCATGCTTCGGATAGCACAGTGATTGGATTTTCCCACACCCACTTGAGTGGTACGGGAATTGGCGATTTGTTTGACATCACCGTCATGCCTGTGGTTGGTAAGTCTGTGTATGAAAGAGGCAAAGTGGGACAACCCGAAACGGGGCTTTGGTCGTATGCTGATCGCTCGAAAGAAGTTTCTATCCCAGGATATTACAGTGTTCCTCTCACGCGCTACGGCATTTTGGCAGAACTCACCGCCACCGACAGAGTGGGGCTCCACCGCTACACCTTCCCAAAATCGGATGAGGCGGCCATCGTGCTCGATCTTGAGAATGGTGGTTGCTGGGACAAGGCTGAAGACACTCACATCGAGGTCGTAGACGGCAATAGCGTCCGTGGATGGCGACACTCCAAGGGATGGGCAAAAGCGCAAAAGATGTTCTTCTATGCTGTGTTCTCTAAGCCTTTTGAAAAGAACGAGAGAATGTTTATCCAAAAGGATGGACAGACCAGATATGCCCGATTCTCTTTCCGTACGCAGCAAAGCGAGCAGGTGTTGATGAAAGTCGGCATCTCTGCCGTAAGCATGGACGGTGCGAAGATGGCAGTTGAGAAGGAACAACCTGCTTGGGAATTTGAAAAGACGAAAAAGCAGGCTTGGGAACGCTGGAACAAGGAACTCTCAAAAATCAAAGTTGAGACTTCCGACGATGCTTCTCGCAAAATTTTCTACACAGCGCTCTATCACACCATGGTGGCACCTTCGCTCTTCTCAGATGTCGATGGAGCTTATAGAGGTGCTGATGGTAAGGTCTACAACAAGTCGCGCAACGTCTACACGACTATGTCGCTTTGGGACACTTACCGCGCTGCGATGCCCTTTGTATCACATCATTCATCCCTCCAAGCGTGCGGATTTGATCAACACGATGTTGGACATCTTCGATGAACAAGGGAAGTTGCCCGTATGGCATCTCATGGGCAACGAAACCGACTGTATGGTGGGTAACCCTGGCGTGATTGCTGTGGCTGAGGCCATCGTCAAAGGAATAGAAGGCATCGACAAAGAGAGAGCTTATAAGGCTTGCAAGGCTTCGGTGATGCTCGACGAACGCGGACAAGATATTCGCAAGAAATATGGTTACATCCCTTGTGACTTATACGAAGAAGCCTGTGCCAACGACATGGAATATGCCATTGCAGATGCAGCCGTAGCCAATGCGGCTCGCGTGCTAGGTTATCACGAAGACGAAAAGTACTTCAAAAATCGCAGCCACAGTTGGAGAAATTTCTTTGACAAAGAGACACAGTTTGTGAGAGGTCGCACAGCCGATGGCGGTTGGCGCACTCCTTTCAATCGCTTTCTCCGCAGAGCACCGCGCCAATGACTATTGCGAAGGCAATGCTTGGCAATACACTTGGCTTGCACCCCACGATTTGAAGGGCTTGCTCGAGGCTTTCGGAGGCAGAGAAAAGATGACGCATCGTCTCGACTCTCTCTTTAAAGCTCCCTCAGTACTTGGCAAGGACGCGTCTCCCGACATGTCTGGCTTGATTGGGCAATACGTTCATGGCAACGAGACCCAGCCACACATCATCTATCTCTACACCATGTCTGGTCAACCTTGGAAGACGGCTGACAAGGTGCGTGAGATTCTCGAAAGTCAATATCACGCAGCGCCTGATGGACTTTCGGGCAATGAGGATGTGGGTCAGATGTCGGCTTGGTACATCTTGACCTCCATGGGCTTCTACAACGTAGAACCTGCTTCGACAAAGTATTGGTTTGGTAGCCCCATCTTTGACAAAGTTTCGATTGTCGTGAGCAAAGACGGCAAGACGAAGTTTGACATCAACACGGTGAATAACAGCAAAGAGAACAAGTATATCCAAAAAATCACACTCAATGGCCAAGAGTGGGACAAGCCTTATATAGAATATGGCGACATCGTCAAAGGTGGAAAGCTCACTTTTACATGGGCGCACAACCCTACAGTGTGGTACAATTGGGAAACTGCCAACGAAGCGGCAAAATAAGTCATCAAATCAGCCGATAACAAAGGCTTGTTTTGGGCTTTAACGCAGGCACTACTGGCAAAATACCTTCTGAGTATTGGGAGGATAGGGGGGAACGTTCCACATCCTCACTAAGAGCGGAAACAGCTGTTGGCAAGCTCAAGACTTCTCCCTCCTTCTCGCATAAATCTTTGAACAACGAATAATAGCAAAGCATGAATATATTTGAAGATAGTCGTACTGTGCTGACTTTGGATGCAGGCGGTACTAACATGGTTTTCGGAGCCATGAAAGGTGGCAAACCCACTCCTTTCTCTGTGACACTCCCTTCTAATGCCCACGATTTGGACCTATGTCTAAATACAATGGTCGAAGGTTTCAACCGTGTGATCGAAACACTCTCTGAAAAACCGCTTGCTATCAGTTTCGCCTTCCCTGGCCCTGCTGATTATCCCAACGGCATCATCGGAGGATTCCTCCCCAATTTCCCTTCCTTCCGTGATGGTGTGACACTCGGTCCTTTCTTGCAAAAGAAGTTTGGTATCCCTGTATTCATCAACAATGATGGTGACCTCTATGCTTATGGCGAGGCACTTGGAGGCGTGTTGCCAGAGGTCAATGCCAAGATTGCTGAGCAAGGTGGAAAGAAGCACTATAAGAACCTCATTGGCTACACCTTTGGCACGGGATTAGGCATCGGTTGCGTGATTGGTGGAAAATTAAATATCGGAGATAACTCCTGCGTAGAAAACTTTCTGCTTGCCACACCCCGATAATCGCGACGTCATCATCGAAGATGGTGCTGCTATCCGTGCAGTGAAACGTGTCTATGGCGAGTTGTCGGGAGATGCCAACCACGGTTTGGAACCCAAGGACATTGCAGCTATTGCTCACGGAGAGCAAGAAGGGAATCAAGAAGCTGCCATCAAGGCCTTTGCCAAAATGGGTGAAGTGGCAGGTGAAGCTATCCGTGTGGCAGTCACTCTCATGGACGGCCTTGTGGTCATTGGCGGTGGCATCATGGGCAGTCACGATTTGCTCGTGCCCAGCATCCTCAAAACCTTGCGTGGCAAGATTCATACGATGGCTGGTGATGAACTCGATCGCGTGCAGATGAAGGTGTATAACCTTGATGAATCTGCCGAATTTGAAGCCTTTGTTAAAGGTGATGCTCGTGAAATCAAAATCTATGGCTCGGAAGAAACTGTGGTCTATGATCCACAAAAGCGCATTGGTATCATGCGTTCCAAGATTGGAGCTTCTGCTGCCATCTCACTCGGAGCCTATGCCTTCGCACTTTCTAAACTAGATGAGCTATCAAATAACTAATGAATATGTTGTATCCTATTAAGTTTAATCCACTCTTGAAGTCTTTGGTTTGGGGTGGAGAAAAAATTGCGCCATACAAAGGAATCAAGACAGAACTGCATAATGTCGGCGAAAGCTGGGAAATCTCTGGCGTGCCTGGTAATGAGTCCGTAGTGGCAGAAGGTAGTCTGGCTGGAAAGACCGTCGTAGAACTCTTGCAAGAGTACAAAGAACAGATTGTGGGTCGTCATGTCTATGACAACACTGGCAATCAGTTTCCTTTGCTCATCAAGTTCATCGATGCAGCTTCCGATTTGAGCATCCAAGTGCATCCCGATGATGCCTTGGCTGGTGTACGCCACAATGGTTCTAAAGGTAAAACCGAAATGTGGTATGTCATCGAAGCCGATAAAGATGCTCACCTGCTTTCTGGCCTTTCTAAAACGATTACTCCCGAAGAGTATGAGAGAATGGTGGGAAGACAACACCATTACTGATGTCATTGCTAGTCACAATGTTAAGAAGGGCGACGTCTTCTTCTTGCCTGCGGGGCGCATCCATGCGATTTGTGGCGGATGCTTCATCGCTGAAATCCAACAGACTTCCGACATCACCTATCGCATCTACGACTACGGCCGTATGGGATTGGATGGTAAGCCCAGAGAGTTGCACACGGAACTGGCGAAAGATGCTATTGACTTCAAGGCATATTCCAACTACAGAACGGACTATGTGACACGTAAGAACGAAAACACTCCTTTGGTGGAGTGCCAATACTTCACTACTTCTCTCTTGGATTTGCAACAACCTCTCACCGAGGAATTGGCAGCTAGAGACTCGTTCACCATAGTCATCTGCACAGAAGGCGAAGGTACGATGACTGTGGAAGGCGACAACATCGATCCACAACACAAAACCGTCTCCTTGCGCCAAGGTGAAACAGTACTTGTGCCTGCTTGCGCCACTCGCATGACGGTGACTCCCTCAAGCAATATCAAGGTGCTCACTAGCTACATCAAGTAAGCGTGTAAGCCATCTCGTGTAGGCTATCTGTTATCTCTCGCCCATCCCTCAGGCTTCTTCTGTGAGTTCACACACCCACAGGCTTGAGAATAGGTACATTGGTTCTATGGATTCCTTGTGACATCCTTTTACTTGGGAGACTTTCACTCTGAAATCCTTCATAATGTAAGATTTCTGTCAGATAATCTCACTTAAACAAAACACCTCATTGTGACCGATGCCATAATGAGGTGTTTTTGCTGCTTTTGCCGTGAGACAAAAGAATAGAGTAGCAGTGGGTGGGATTATTCCCACTCGATGGTTGAAGGTGGTTTTGAGGAAATGTCGTAGTAAAACGCGGTTTACGCCACGCACATTGTTGATGATCCCATTGCTCACCTTTGCTAAGAAGTCGTAGGGGAGGTGGCTCCAGTCGGCAGTCATAGCGTCGGTAGAGGTTACGGCACGCAGTGCCACCGCCTGTTCGTAGGTGCGTTCGTCACCCATCACACCCACACTCTTCACGGGGAGGAGCATCACACCAGCTTGCCATACTTGGTCGTAGAGTGAAACCTCGATTTCTCCGTGTTCGGGAGCATCGTTAGGCACACCAGCAGCGAGCACACGGCGAGCCGTGTCTACATCCATCTTAACCTTGTAGTCGTGGAGACCACGGATGAAGATGTCGTCGGCATCTTGGAGGATGCGCACCTTTTCGGGGGTGATGTCGCCCAAGATGCGCACGGCAAGACCAGGGCCAGGGAAGGGGTGACGGTTGATGAGGTGCTCAGGCATGCCCATTTGACGACCCACACGGCGCACTTCGTCTTTGAACAACCATTGGAGTGGTTCGCAAATCTTGAGGTGCATCTTTTCGGGAAGACCGCCCACGTTGTGGTGGCTCTTGATTACCTTGCCGGTGATGTTGAGCGACTCGATGCGGTCGGGATAGATGGTGCCTTGTGCCAACCACTTCGCATCGGTGATTTTCATGGCTTCTGCGTTGAAGACGTCGATGAAACCTGCACCAATGATCTTACGCTTGCTTTCGGGTTCTTCGACACCAGCCAGTTCTGTGAAGAACTTTTCGCTAGCATCTACGCCAATCACATTCAGACCAAGGCATTTGTAGTCTTCCATCACCGCGTTAAACTCATCCTTGCGGAGCATACCGTGGTCCACAAAGATACAAGTGAGGTTGCTGCCGATAGCCTTGTTGAGCAACACGGCTGCTACAGAAGAGTCTACACCACCGGAAAGACCGAGAATTACGCGGTCGTTGCCCAACTGCGCCTTGAGTTCAGCCACAGTGCTGTCTACGAAAGAAGCAGGACTCCAGTCTTGGTGACTACCACAGATATCCACCACAAAGTTGCGCAGCAAGGTGCTGCCTTGGAGTGAATGGAACACTTCGGGGTGGAATTGCACACCCAAAGTTGTTCGTTTTCAGCTTGGTAAGCAGCATACTCACTTGTGGCGTAGAAGCGATGCAACGGAAACCTTCGGGGATGGCAGTGATGGTGTCGCCATGGCTCATCCACACTTGAGAGTTTTCGTGAAAATCACGGAAGAGAGGGTTGTTGTGCTCAAAGGTCGTGAGGTTAGCACGACCATATTCGCGCGTGTTGGCTGGTTCCACCTTACCACCATAGATGTGCGACATATATTGCGCACCATAGCAGATGCCCAATATAGGGAAGACGTCCACGGATTTTTGGAAAGATCTACCTGAAAGGCTTCAGGATCGTAGACACTGAAAGGCGATCCCGAAAGAATGACGCCAATCACTGAGGGATCATCGTGTGGAAACTTGTTGTAAGGCAAGATTTCGCAGAAAGTGTCGAGTTCACGGACGCGGCGACCGATGAGCTGTGTGGTCTGCGAACCGAAGTCAAGGATAATGATTTTCTGTTGCATATATAGAGTTTAGAACGCTTCTAGGGCGCTGTGGTGCTTGACACCAAGTTGATTATGAGAAAGCTGAAATATAAGCAATCCCTATCATAAGTTCGTGATTAGAAAGACTTTGAGTCGTTATCTAAAACTGACAAGTGGCGCAAACGTCCATGCGTCCGCGCCACTTGGGCCTTATGCTTGAGATTGCTTTTCAAGCAAGTCACGAATCTGCGTGAGCAGTTCTTCCTGCGTAGGACCAGCAGGAGGAGCAGGAGGAGCAGGTTCTTCCTTCTTCTTCAAAGCCTGGATGCCACGCACGAGCATGAACACGCAGAAAGCCACGATGAGGAAGTCGAACACTGTCTGAATAAAGTTACCATAGTTGATAGTCACCTCTGTTTGTCCTTCGATGGCTGCAGGAAGTTTCACCGAAAGATCCTTGAAGTCCACGCCACCAATGAGCCACCCGATGGGAGGCATGATGAGGTCGTCTACAATGGAGGAAACGATTTTACCAAAGGCACCACCAATGATGACACCGACAGCCAAATCTACAGCGTTTCCTTTAACTGCAAACGCCTTGAAGTCTTGAAAAAAATGATGATTTCGACATATAGTCTGATTTTTATCTGTAATGCACTGCAAAAGTAAAACTTTCTTCGTATTTTTGCGGTACGAAAGTGGGAAAAAAGTGTAGATAAACCTATATTTCTCGTTTTCTCGCTCAGAAGACATCTTCTTGATGTTCAAAATCTGATCCTAACAACTCAATTTCATAACAACATCATTTATCATGATTAAAGTAGAGTATCAACGGTTTCGGTCGTATCGGCCGTTTTCGTATTCCGCGCCGCTGTAGAAAACCGCAGCGACATCCAGATTGTAGGTATCAATGACCCTCTGCCCAGTAGACTACTTGGCTTACATGCCCAGGCACGACACCATGCACGGTCAATTCAGCGGCACTATCGATTTCTGCACTGAAGAAAACGTACTCATCGTTAACGGTCAAAAGATCCGTGTCACTGCAGAACGCAATCCTGCTGACCTCAAGTGGAACGAAGTAGAAGCTGAATACGTGGTTGAATCAACTGGTCTCTTCCTTTCTAAGGACAAGGCTCAAGGCCACATCGACGCTGGTGCTAAGTATGTAGTAATGTCTGCTCCTTCTAAGGACGACACCCTATGTTCGTAACTGGTGTTAACCTCGACACTTACGTTAAGGGTACTCAATTCGTTTCTAACGCTTCTTGCACCACTAACTGCTTGGCTCCTATCGCTAAGGTTCTTCACGACAAGTGGGGTATCGTTGATGGCTTGATGACTACTGTACACTCTACTACTGCTACTCAAAAAGACTGTAGACGGTCCTTCTCTCAAGGACTGGCGTGGTGGTCGTGCTGCTGCTGGCAACATCATTCCTTCTTCTACTGGTGCTGCTAAGGCTGTAGGTAAGGTTATCCCTGAACTCAACGGCAAACTCACTGGTATGTCTATGCGTGTTCCTACTCTCGACGTATCTGTGGTTGACCTCACTGTTAACTTAGCTAAGCCTGCTAAGTACGACGAAATCTGCGCTGCTATGAAGGGAAGCTGCTGAAGGTGAACTCAAGCGGCGCTTCTCAGCTGCACTGACAGATGCAGTTGTTTCTTCTGACTTCCTCGGTGATGTTCGCACTTCTATCTTCGACGCTCAAGGCTGGTATCGCTCTCACTGATACTTTCGTGAGGTTTGCATCTTGGTACGAGCAACGAAAATCAGCTACTCTCTAACAAAGGTCTTCGACCTCATCGCTCACATGAAGAAGGTTAACGGCTAATCATTGCCCTTATTTACTTCGTCTGGAAATGGTAGACAATACATTTTGCCATCCTACTCAACGGTAGGGTGGCATTTTATTCTAGTCAAACGCTCAAATTGTTTCCCCAGCAAGCGTAGCCAGCACTGCCATCCTATTACTCAGCTGTCCTCTCGTTCTGTTGTCCGATAATCAAACACCACTAGAACTGTAAGGCAACAAAAAGCCCCCGGAACATCTCGCGGATGTCGGGGATAGATTAACACAAGTAGGAGGCTGGCAGTGTCCCAGGGTCATGTCAGCCTCTGTTTTCTTCATGTTGAAGAAATCCACATCGCGGCGATAGGTTTGGAAGCCGCAAAGGAAGTGTCGTATTGTTTAAAGAATTCGAAGGCGGCATCGCAGACCTTTTGGATGTCAAGGCGAGGAAGTCCACATAGACGTGGAAGCGTCCTACAGCACGGCCGATGAAGTCAGCATAATTCCCCTTGGGATGTGTGCGGAGGTAGTTTTCGAGGGCAGAGCGCATGCTGCATCGATGGCAGCTTCGCGTTCAGCTTCCTCCATTTCGTCAGGTCAGGCACGTCGAGAGGCGAAAAAGCCGCCCACGCAGCCAGGAAACGATGAAAGAGGTCCATGAGTCCAGATTCGTCTTTTGCAAATTCAAACTTACAAAACGTGGAATCGTCGTTGTTCCAGTTTGGATGTCTCAATCGGAGGTCGGTGGGCTCAATATCCTCTTGATTTCCAGCGATAGTTCATCGTGCCCTGCGAGATGACATCGATGTTTTCCCAACGAGGATCCTTGAGATAAAGCATGGCAAGCATATCGCGAAGTTCGAGAGTTTGAAGCTGCTTCTTCACTAGCTGCTTCTTCCAGCGCATTAATCACCGATATAAACTCCGTGACGACCAATTCGCTTACGGCATTATCTACCAATACTCGGCACGCCACCAAGCAGGACTATCACCTTCCAGCAACAGTGGGTGGTAAACACCTACACTAATGCTTTCGCCACCTTCATCTTTGGTGAAATACACTAGCACTTCTTCTGCATAAATCACCCCTTCACCGAAATCGACGGACAAATCAGGGTTGGCACTCCTACCAATGGAGAATTTCCAATGCTCGCGCACTGATTCGGGCATACGACTCAGGAAAAAGCGGAAAAGGGGATAGAGCACCCAAGTGCCATTGGCAGAAAGGGTGATGTGGTAATTTTGCGAGCCAATCTCAAACGCCAGGTTTGGGAAAGCTAGTTTCAAACTAGAGAATGCCAATTCTTGGATTTCATCACCAGAAGCTCCGTTGTCCACGAGCTGGCGCAGCTCTGCTTCTTGCTCTGCAAAAGCTTCCCATGCCTTTTCCACGCGGTCTGCAAACGAACCTTTGGTGTATTGGGGAAAGGCTAGGTACTTGTAGCAGTCGGCGAGCATTTCTTTTGTGTCGGCGGCTAGCGACTCATAAGGCTCACCCTCGAGAGTGCGAATGAAGTATTCGGCAGCTTCCCCCTCGCGGTCAAGCTGATAGAGTGCAAAGCCCATACGGTGATTCCAGAGTTCGTCTTTTCACTCTCTTCGTCACGAATGCTTTTTCTAGCACATGAATAGCAGTTTCGTAGTGTTCGGGATTATCATCTTGGGCAGCGAGGTTGTTGTAGGCTCTAGCCAACCAACCCTACGCGTTCAGTTGGTCAGTTGTAGAGGTGGGAGCGATTCTAGCAATTTGATAATCTTGGCAGGCTCATTGTTTTCCATGCCACTCCGCTATTTGTTCATGGATGTCTTTTATCATAGTTCTGTAGTTGTGAAGTGTTCTGTAAATCCACTAATGAAATAGTGTATAACGAAAAAACGTGGTATCTTCGAGCCTGTTGTCGATGATACCACGTTTTATAGAAATGTAGCCTTATTCCCAACCGAGGGCAGAGGCACCAAGCACGGCAGCTTCAGCACCCTTAAGGGTTGAAACGAGCAATTTAGCTTTAATTTTGAAAATCTTAAGCACGTGTTGGTCGTAGGCGCGACGGAGAGGCTCCATCAAATACTCACCAGCCTTGGCCAAACCACCGAAGAATACAAAGGCTTCAGGGGTGTTGAAGGTGGCGAAGTCAGCGCAGGTGCGACCGAGAAGAGTACCAGTATATTCAAAGATATCGAGCGCAATCTTGTCACCCTTTTCTGCAGCTTGGAACACATCAAACGAAGTAATCTTGTCTGGATCGATGTCACGCAAGGGAGAGGAGTATCAGATTTTACCAAGAATTCGCGAGCAGTGCATGCCACACCAGTAGCAGAGCAGTAAGTTTCGAGACAACCCTTGCGACCGCAACCGCATGGACGACCAGCTTCTGTGTGATCAATCACTACGTGACCGAGTTCGCCCGCAAAACCATCGGAGCCATATACCACGCGACCGTCTACTACGATGCCAGAACCCACACCCGTGCCGAGGGTAATCATGATGAAGTTCTTCATACCACGTGCCACACCATAGGTCATTTCACCCAAGGCAGCAGCGTTAGCATCGTTGGTCACGCGAACGGGGATGCCCAATGCCTTTTCAAAGAGGTCGCAGATGGGCACTTCACCTTGCCAAATCAAGTTGGCTGCGCGCTCAATTGTACCATTATAGAAGTTACCACTTGGAGCACCGATACCCATACCACGAATGTTGTCGATGCCGCCTACCACGTCCAATGCTGGTTGCAGGCTTTCACCGCAGCCGCTACATAGTCGTTGATGTCGGGGTAGTCTTTCGTTGCAATTGCTGTTTGTGCAATGATAGTACCGCGTTGATCCACAATACCAAATACGGAGTTCGTGCCGCCCATGTCTAGGCCAATCACGTAGGGTTTTTCGAGGATTTCTTCCATAATGGATTATTTTTGTGATGTATTATACAAAGTAGTGGAGTCCTCAATAGCTCATATCAGTCCTGCAAATATAAAAGAAAAACCGAACTCTCCAACGCTTAATATGGTATTTTTACAAGTAGACCTGACATTTTTACGTAGTTGGGTGGGGGTTGCGGACAAAGAGCGTTGAACCCTCAATCGGTCATTAGACCGTTATAGTGACCCTAGTTATTGATAAGATATCTTCCTGCCATCTTTCATTTCCTTGTTGACATTTTTGTTGGTTCTCGACGTAGCCTGCTACACCTTCGAGCCAACGATAAACCGTCTGCTCAACAATCAAAACAAAAATTTGTTCAGAATCTAATGACCGTTTGGGGTTGAAACGGAAGGTACATCGGAGGAAGAATGGAAAAAGCGTGCATATTGGAAAAAGCGTGGTCAAACCTTTTGCGATGTACGGAGTTTTTGTAACTTTGCATTGAAAGAAAATCCTTAACGTTAGAAACTCTCATTTATGAAATCTCTCGTTTCTTTTATGGCATGTGCTGCCAGCTGTTTGTGCGCTTCTCAGGCTTACGCCAGTGAGTTGAACCCTTGATGCACCTGCAAGAGGACACTGTTGCCAAAAACACCAACTGCCTTTTCCCGTTCGTTGGAAGAAGCACCTGCTTGCACTCCAAAGGAAGGGACTCCAAAAGTGGAAGCACCCTTCAAACCCACTGTAAAACTGGGTGGTTGCATCATGACACAGTATTCGACAACAGACCGTGAAAATCTAGCCACCGATGGCGGTTTCAATGTACGCATTGTTCGTGCCTTAGCCAATGGTATGGTGTGGAAAGATGTGGCTTATCGCTTGCAATTAGAACTCAGCGGTGCGCCTGGCGTGGACAGAGGACCGAGAGTGCTTGATGCCTACACCGAATGGACGCGATACAAAGAATGGCAACCTCGTTTGGGACAATTCAAGCGTTGCTTTGGTTTCGACAACCCCATTCACCCCATGATGGTGGGTTTCGGCAGTTTTTCACAAATTGCCATAAAATTGCAAAGCATCGGCGACCGAATTGGCGAACACGTGTCTAATGGTCGCGACATCGGTTTTCAAATGCAAGGCGACCTGTTGCCAATGCACGACGGACATCGATTGTTGCACTACCAAGTGGGTGTTTACAACGGTCAAGGCACAAACCACAAGGATGTTGATCGCCACAAGGATTTGATTGGCGGGTTGTGGGTGATGCCTACAAAGGACTTGCGCATTGGTGCGTTTGGATGGAATGGTTATTACACCGATGAGAAAAATCCCAAGAACACGTTGCGCCGCGCGCGCTACGACATAGGTTTCACCTACGAAGGTGCGTGGAGTGCTCGTGGAGAGTATGCGCATAGCGTAGGGGGAACAACGAAAGGTGGTGCCACAGAAAGTGATGGTTGGTATGCCATGGTAGGAGTGCCTGTGCCACAATGCAAGGATTTGAAAGTCTATGGTCGTTGGGACTGCTATCGCGATGATGCTACACGCTGGAATAGTTTGATAACCAACTGGGGACTAGCCCTCAATTACTATCTCGGCAAGCAATATGTTTTGCAGTTGAACTACACGCACACCGTAGACCGCAATTTGGCGGTGCGTGGAGGTCATTACAACACCCTAGATTTGCAAGTGAGTGCACGCTTTCAAATCTTTGTCGTAGATGGGCTTAAGCAACCTTCGTGTTGGGGAGCTTGCTCTTTGCACCATCTGCGCTTTTTACATACTTCAAGCGATGAGATGAATTTTGAACGATAGCTTCTGAATTTTCATCTCTTCGTTTGAAGTTTTTAGTGTCTTGTTAATGAGGAGAGAGCAAGCCAGTCCTCCCAGTTTCAATAGCTCTTACCATGTAGAGGGCACAGACGACTTTGCAGCCTTTGAGTTGTCAGAGCGCATTTGCTCCGTTGTTAGAGGGTTACGAGGTGAGCACTTCCACGGCAAAGAGTTAATCACGACCCAGACCAACTACAACCACGAAGAACTCCTCGAGAATATCGATGTCTATCGGTTCTTGGGGCATACTCAACATCTCAACAAGTGTTAGTCGATGAAGCCCCATTCACTCCCTTTTCTAGCTTTACTGAGGGGCTACAAGTCTTAGATTAACTGCTTAATCCTAGAAATATCGCAGTAAATACGATAAAAGCTCCGCGAAAACTTGCACGTTCGCGGAGCTTTTTCTACCTTTGCGCTGTAAAAGAAGCATAAAGGAATTGTGAACTGGCATTTATAGACCTAAGATCAGCCTCTACGCTTCTTTTTTTCTTTATCGTTTATGGAATAGACGATGTATTTATAGCGTTTTTCTTTTTAGTCTTAGTGTCGGGGTCTAGCATCTTACCCACGTTTATTCGGACAATTCCACCATGTAGCTCTGCTTCGAAATAGTAGAAATACTTGAAATTATCCGTTCTATTGTGAGTCAGGTCAGATTCTCCACAATACTTTGCCCTTGCTAATAGCTCGTCTAGATACTCAAGGTCATCACGCTGTAGTATTTTAGAGACAGCAATCGCATCGTGATACAAATGCAGATTTCTCTTGTTGTCGAATATAACAGGAAGATTTTTCCCATTTGCATCAAGGTTGTACGTTTTCCCTTTCAATCGCTGCATCTTGTAAAGGTAGTGTTTTTGGATTATGGCAGCTCGGCTCTTTCCTTCTTTCTTGAAGCAATCCCTCAAAATTTTGCATCCAGCGCAGGCTTCATTGCTTGGCATAAAGGTGAACGAAGTCTTTTCCCTCGCTAAATCGCAATCATCGCATCGACGGATGGTGTAAGGATTGTAGTCGGAGAATATCTTACGTTGCTTGCCAGGATTAAAACGAAACATCCCATTCTTGCCCTTACTCTTTGCCTGCTGCTCAGCTAGAGCCTTGGTGCGCTTAGACAGCTCATCCTCTGACGTCTGCTCGTGTGACGACTTACGCACCTGCACCGCCAAACAGCGACAATTCCACCCATTGGGTGAATAATGCGTGTCCCAAAAGGATGTGACACGGATAACGTAGTCCCATTAATAGCAGCGTGCTCGTCGGGGACACGACTATCTCCCACCGTGCGATATTGCAGGGTAGTATCTATCCCCATCCCTTTTCGTATTGCTCCCACTTGGCAGTCTTCGAGTTGTCAGAGCGCATTTTCTCCGGTGTTAGAGGGTTACGAGGTGACCACTTCCACGGCATGGAGCTAATCACGACCCACACCAACCACAACCACGAAGAGTTGCTAGAGAACGTCGATGTGTACAGGTTCTGGGGGCCAAATAACACACGGGTAAAGAACAACTCCGCAAATCACTTGGTAGTTTGCGGAGTTCTTATATTTTTGCAGCATAATAAAGAAGTATCAAAGGAATGGCACACTGGCATTTAGGAGACCTAACCGTCGCCTTTGATGCTTCTTTTCCTATTTCCTTATCACGTCATTTATGGAATAAAGGAAAAGCTCTTTTTCCATTTTACCATTGTCCTTAGCTTTGATACGTTGCGCTATATTTAGTCGTACCATCTTATTATGTAACTCAGCTTGGAAATAATAGAAATACTGAATGCTATCTTTTCTTGGATGAGTAATCTCTCCTTCTCTTTTGTACTTTGCGTTTTTAAGAAGCGTGTCAAGATATTCGAGATCATCTCTCTGCAATACCCTAGAACGTGACACCGCATCGCTATATGAGTGCTTGTTTTCATCAGGTCTAAACCCCACTTGTATCATCCTGTCACCAGCATCGAGAAGGTGCTTTTGATTGAGCAACCGCTCCATCTTATACAGATAGTGTTTGCGGAGTTTCGCTTCTTGGCTCTTCGCTTTGTTCTTGAAGCATTCTCGCAGCAGTTGGCAACCAGCGCAGGCTTCGTTGCTTGGCATAAAAGTAAGTGAATACTTCCCCCTAGCTAAATCGCAGTCGTTACATCGCTTGATAGTGTAGGGATTATAGTCGGGGAAGACCTTGCGTTGCTTGCGAGGATTAAAGCGAAACATCTCGCTCTTCCCCTTGCTGCTCGCCTGCTCTTCGGCTAGAGCCTTGGTGTGCTTAGACAGTTCTCCCAGTTTCACTAGCTCTTACCATGTAGAGGGCACAGACGACTTTGCAGCCTTCGAGTTGTCAGAGCGCATTTTCTCCGTAGTTAGAGGGTTACGAGGTGAGTACTTCCACGGCATGGAGCTTATTACGCCTCACACAGCCACAACCACAAAGAGTTGCTAGAGAACGTCGATGTGTACAGGTTCTTGGGGAGAATTACATACGGGGGAAGAAAAACTCCGCAGATTGTTTGCTGGTTTGCGGAGTTGTCGTTATCTTTGTGATGTTATAAAGAAGCATAGAAGGAATGGCTACCTGACGTATAGAGTCTAACTGCCGCCTTTTGTGCTTCTTTATTTGTCGTTTATGGAGTAATGAACGTAGCTAACTTTTATCTGACCGTTTTTTGCTTCGTGCACGTCCTTAGCTATGTTGAGCCTTATAACTCCAATTCGGTTTAAGGTCACCTCCTTTTTCGGACAATACCATATCTCGAATGAGAAACGCCTGCTCTGGGCAAGTAGGAAAGGAATGAATATCAAAAATCTCCCTCAGTCCACAGAGACGGAATGAGGGGAGAATAGAAGAGAATGAGTGTCGAAAGTTATTTCACCACTTTGCGACCATTCACGATGTAAACACCATGGTCGGGGGTAGATGTTTGGCGACCAGAGAGGGTGTAAGTCTGAGGGGTAGTGGCAGCATTCGTAGTGTTAGCCTTAATGCCAGAAGGATTCACCACTTCGACTAGGATATCCACCACTTTTACCATCGTTGCCCAAGAGCGTATTGCCTTCAGCGATAGAACCACCTGCATCAATGTTGTCCCAGTCAATCTTGAAACGAAGGCGGTAGCGTCCAGCCTTTTCGGGAGCCTTGAAGGAAAAATCTCTCGACATGCCTGGATTGTTGTTGGGTTGTGCGCTCACTCCATCAGCATTCTTTTCTTCGTTGTGGTAGTAGCTGCAAGCCACGAGTTCGGGGTCAGAGATATTTTCCACTTCAAATTGTCCGCTTTGGTCAGCATCGAGATAGAAGTATGCGTGCATCCAGCTACCTTGCCAGTTCACTTGAGAAGTCACGAGATACCGCCTTCTTCCACTTTTAGATATTGGGAAGCATGGGTGGTCAAGTCCACATAAGCCTTCTTATTGTTGGGCATCGTGTAGGTCACCTTATTGCCATCAGCTAGCGTGAATACCAAGTTTTTGAGCGTACGTCCTTTGTTTGTCGTATTGGCATTGGCATCAAAGTTGAGCGCATAGAGAGGTTTCTTCACCTGAACCTTGATGGTAGCAGACTGTCCACCAGAAGTGGTCACTTTGAACGTAGCTCACCTTCCTTCACACCATACACCACACCATCTTTAATGGTAGCGATTTCTGGGTTTTCAGAAGTCCAATGCAAAGTCTTGTCTGTAGCATTAGTGGGAGCCAAGAACCACACGAGAGCTTTGTGCTGTCCAGGAGCCACTTCCACAGGAGCATTCTCAAAAGTGATGCCTGTGGTGGCTACTGCTGGGACTTTGCTCTCACGACTATCAAACACAAACACTGATGAAGCAGGGAGAGTTAGGGTGAGTTCGGTGTCCAGATTGATGGCTTGTCCTTCTTGTAAGCCTTCAAGGGCTGCTTGGTTACCGAAGGCCTTGGTGAAGATGTAGGTGTCTGTCACGTGTGCAGGCACTTCGAGGGCTTTGCGCAAAGTGGTTTTGAACACTTGTGGTGTAGCAGCGGGATTGCGCAGTGCGAGAGTGGCTTTCGGGCCATTCCAAGAAGCCCAGCCGTAGACTTCCGCTTTGGAGCCAGTCCAAGGATTTCCGCCTACCCAGTGAGCATCGGGCAGCACATCGGCATTGTTTTTCTGCCATTGCAAGCACTCTGCAAGGTCGCCCCACAGACGTCCACCATGGATGCGATTCATCAGCGCGTAGTCGTTGTAGAGTTCCACCATACCAGAACCACAAGCGAAGGCACAACGGAGTTCGCGCACGATGCCGTCATAGTCACGCGATTTGGAGACATTGCCAAAATCGGAGAGGATGAATCCGTGCGTCATCAGTGTGTTGATGGGACAGATAGGAGAGTTTTGCACAAAGTTTTGATACACCAAGCGGTCGCGATAAGTGATCCACTTTTCACGGTCAGAACCTTGGTTGCCAATTTCACCATAGTCATTTTCTTGACGCCACACCGCATCGGTGTATTGGAACCAGAAAGGAGATGCCCAGGTGCCTACTGTAGTGTTGAAGAAAATGTCGGGCTTGATGGTTTCACGCACCATGCGTTCTGCATTGATGATACCTTCTGCATTCTCATCGCCATTGGCATCGTTTTTGGGGCCAGTAGCAGAGAAAAGGTCACTGATACCATCAAACTTGAAGAAGCGGAAATCATAGTTGCGCTTGTTGCAGAGGTCGGTGATTGCTTCGGTGAAGACCTTGTAGTATTCAGGGTTAGAGAGTTGCATGCCACCCTTACCGTTCCAATAAGCCCGGCGGTAGTTACCACTCTGGCCATAACCACCAACAGGCCCAAGCCAAGCACCGATGCCTGAACCCATAGATTGCGCTAAACGGTCTGTTTCTGCAAATCCATTGGGGAAGTTTTTATTGAATGTCCATGTGCCATATTGATCCCAACCATCGTCCCAGACAAAGGAGTTTACGCCCACTTTGTAGCGGTCATAAAGCTGCTTTTTCCATTCACGCACCACATCTTCGCACTGATAGTCGTGCATATTACCTGTGTAGTTACGGTCATTGTTGCGATCGATGTTAAGCTCGTACCAAGAGATATAGGCAGGCATGGCACGCCAAGGCACAGCACGTTCACGCTCGCTGTAGGCGAGGAACGAACGACGGGGTTGCTCTTTGGCCACAAGTCCCACCACCGAACTCACTTTCCATGGTTGTGAAGGAAGAAGTGTGGTGTTGCGACTCCACAATCCTTGCAGCGCCACACTCTCTGCAGCTGCGAGGTGCAAGGTGTCGGTTTGTTGAAGCGTTACGTTGATTTCTCCGCTCGAATTGATAGCCTCGTCTTTGGTTTGCGCCAAGAAACGCAGGGTATAGTTACCTGAGAAAGGAACATTGAATTGGAAAGTGTTGCGGTTGTTTTGAGTTCCGGTCTTTCCTTTGTGGTAATCATAAAGCTACCGCTTTGCCATCTGCATCAAGAAGGTCGACACCCACGAGATTGAGTGCGTGATTTCCACTCTTATATTGGAACTCTGTAGTCATGACACCAAGTGCCGTGAAATACACAGGTACTTCTATTTGTCGCATGGTGGCCAGCCTCATAGCCCAGCTCTCCCACGCGTGAAGGATAATGCTTTACAGGTTGCCAATCCGATGCTGCCACTTGGTTTTCAACACAGCATTTTCTCCCATGGTCTGGCTACCTTCTTTGGCGGGTTCAGTGGGAGCAGCCCTTTTCTGCCTTTTTGTATTGAGTTTCGAACCTGGTAGCAAATCTTTCACTACCACCACTTTTGCCAAGAGGTTTAGAGAGTGAGATCTGTCCGTTAGAGGTGATTGTCTCAGTCTTGGTTTCTACAAAAATAGCGAAGAGTGTAGACACCAGCTTCGGGAATGTTGAGTATATGTTGTTGTTGCTATGATTTGCCACCAGCATATCTCTGTGTAGTAGTCTTTAGCCACAACTTCTCCTTGGAGGTTCACCACATCGACACCAATGATGTTGAGACGGTGTGTTCCTCCTTTGTAGGTGAAAGTAAAATGCTGTTCGCCCTTTTCTTTGAAGTTAACGTATCCTCAGTACCTACGATTTCGTCAGCTTTAAATTGCTGCAGCAAGTCTTTGGGAGTAGCCTCACCAGGTGTCCATGAAAAAGACTGGTCAGTCCATGAAGTGGGCGAAAAATCTCCTTCGATCTCTACACCACCCACAGAATTCTTGCCCGTAGGAGTTTCAAGTCCAGCAAAAATCTTGTCGCTTAGCAGCACAGCCCCTCGCGTGTTGCCCACCACTTTAGGGGTGGATTTAGCTTTCACGGCATCCACTTCGTAGAGCATGGGAAGCACAGCATTCATTTTCACGTTATCGGAGGCCTTGAGTTTCGATTTCGGTGCGAGATGTAGTGGCTACCATCTCTGAGGATAGCGCGCCATGTCACAGTAAGTTTGTCTTTGGTGAAGGTGGCTTCGATGGCTTTTTCCAGGAAGTTTCTCTGCTCCACGGGTCGCTTTGGCATTGGCCGAGTAGTTGATTTCTTTAACCCCACCCACAGTGTCATTTCAGACGACTTTATCACTTCGTTTCCATTGCCGAGACGTAGTTCAAAGAGTTCTGTCCCTGCTTTCAAATCCATTTCAGGGCATCCTCCGAAAGCGAAGTTGCTGACCTTGCAGTGTGAAAGTGGCTGTGAGGAGCTGATTCTTCAGTACATAGTTTGTTCCGCTATGTTCTAGAAGGGCTACGCCAGCTTGTTGCGTTTGTGGGAAAATCACACTTTGCGCCTTGGCAGAAGGGATTTGCAAGGCAAGTGTGAGGAGGGCGGCAGAGAGTGCCATCATAGTCGTTTTTCTATTCATGGACAAATAGACTGCTTTTTATGGTACAATAATGTTTCTTGCGTACTAGATTTGAATAAGAATTTAAAGGAAATTCTTGAAAGTTGCAGCAAATATACAAAATCTTTCATTTTACCCAATGAATAGGTGTGTTTTTATAGGTGTAGATTGCAGTTTGTTGCAAAATTATGCTATTGTCGTAGGTGGAAAATAAAATCTGACGTGACCAGAAGACGAGGCAAAAGCAACCATCATCGGTTGGGGAGTGTTCGAGATTGTCGAAAAAGAATGAGCAAAAACTCCGAGATATGAGCTAAAGTCAGGTGCATTAGAAAAATGTCGGAGATAAGTTGAAAAAAACTCCGAGCATTTTAGAAATCTCGGAGAGTTCAAGTCATTCTTTTTGTTGGAGAGAGGCAAGGGAGCTTTGGGGGAGGGAGAATAGCAACGTCCGTGTCAAGATAGCATCACTTGGCACGGACGTTGTCCGACTAGAAAAAGGAGGATAAAGCAGTGAGACCTTTTTAAGAGTGGTGCGTGGTTATTAGTAGCACTCGCACCAGGATTGTAATAATTAGATTTTCTTGTTGAGCCAAGTGCCGCGGCGCATGTGGAAAAACTCCCAAGGAGTAGGAGTGAGTGAATAGAGGAGTTCTGCACGCAAGCTATGGTGAGGGCTGCAGCGTAAATGGAAAATCACATAACCCACGTAGATGATGTAGAAGAAGAGGGCGATGGGTTCGATGACGAGAGCAGAGCGCGTGTTGCCCGAGCCAGAGATGCAACTGAAAAGAATGTAGCCTGGAATGAGCAGGGTGGAACTCACACTCAGCACGGAGGGGTTCGATGCAAGCCGCAATGGTGGGAGCTTCGTTGGTGAAGATGCCGATGATAGGCTCTGGGAATATCCACAAGATGACCCACAAGGGCACGATGCCCACCACGGCCATGAGAGTGGCACGCTTAATCATGGGTACCACCGCTTCTCGATGGTCTGCTCCAAGGAGGTTGGAGGTGAGGGTAGAGGCTGTGGAGGCAAACGCCACAAGGGTGACGAACATGAAGTTGGAGATGGCGCGCATCACGTTGGTAGCTGCCAGTTCGCGCGAGCCCAAATGCTCCACAGCGATGAAGAAAATGAACCAAGTGGCGAGAGACAAAAGTTTTGCACCATCGTCCAAATAGAGATGTTGAGCATCTTGCCCAGTAGACTCCACTTGAATTTGGGTAGTCGGTGTAGCGCATATTTGTGGTAGTCTACTTTCCACCACGTATATCCGATAAAAAAGAGCATAGAAAATCCGCTGGCCAACGAAGAGGCGATGGCGGCTCCTGCAATGCCGAGTTGGGGAAATCCGAAGTGACCAAAAATAAGCAAGTAGTCGAACACCACATTGCTCAGCACCATCACGATAGAATTGAACTTGAGCGTCCCCGTTTGTGTGGTGGCCACAAAGAATGCGCGAAAAAGGCAAGCGACCATGCTGAAGTAGATGCCCCACATGCGCCACTCCAGATAAGTCCATGAGGCTTCAAACACTTGAGGATTGCTGATGAGTCTTGCCAAAAGATAGGGCCCTGCGGTTTGGATGAAGAGGAGTACCAGCGTGGAAGTGACGGTGAGGAAGGCCAGACTGTGGTAGAACACCACGCCGATGTCTTGGTAGTTCTGCTCGCCGTTGCGCCGTCCCATCAGGATTTGTGCACCAGAGCAAAAACCTAAGATGAGCATAAACACTACGATGAAGAAGATGCCACCTAAGGCGGAAGCACCTAGTTCGATTTCTCCCACGCGCCCCAAGAAGGCCGTGTCGGTCATGCCTACCAATTGCTCACGAGCGCACTAATAAGCACGGGGAATGCGATTTTTCCAAATATCTCGAAAGGAGTAGTGGGAAAGGAAATTCGTTTGGTCAGAAGAGTGAGTGTCCTGCGACATATAGTAGAAATAGCGTAATCGTACAAAGCCGAGGCGAAAAAGTCTGGTGAGCCTCATTTGACGTAGTCGGTGGTTAGTTTTCGGTAAAGAGATAGCTTCTCGATAAAATGGATTTGCAAAGATACGGATTTTCGGGTTAGATAAACTTGATTGCCCCAGTAGAAATGCGTAACTTCGCGTTCAAAAATCAGTATAAAGAAGAATGAAACTTCATTTCTTAGGCACGGGCACTTCTATCGAGTGTCCCACAAATGGGCTGCTCATGCAGTGTTTGTCGATCGGAAGATCCGCGAGATAAGCGGCTGCGCTGCTCAGCATTGTTGGAGACCGATGACCATCGACTCATTCTCATCGATTGCGGTCCAGACTTTCGCACACAGATGCTCCGATTCATCGCAGAACATCCCTACACCGACGACACGTCGGTGCCTTATTCTGTGCGCAAGATGAGCGAGATGAGCGACGAACAGGCGCGCAAGATGGGGCTGCACGAAGCCCCTCGCTTTGACTATGCCATGCCGCGCATAGAGGCGGTGCTGCTCACCCACGAGCATTTTGACCATGTGGCGGGACTAGACGATTTGCGCCCCTTTAGCTATTTTCATTCCATCGATGTTTGGGCTGAGCCTAACGTGGCTGAGGCCATTATCAACCACATGGGCTATGTGTTTGGCGAGAAGCATTATCCTGGTGCTCCCAGACTCACCATGAACCCACTGGAGGAGCATCAATCCATCACCATAGGCGACAACGAGATTGTCCCGGTCAGAGTGTATCATGGCAAATTGCCCATCCTCGGTTATCGCATTGGGTCATTGGCCTATCTCACTGATATGTCTCAACTGGGCGAGCAGGAGTGGGGGAAACTTGAAGGGGTGGAAACTCTCGTGGTGAGCGCGCTACGCGATGAGCCGCATGCCACGCATCAAACCATTGAAGAGGCCATAGCCTTTGGGCGAAAAGTAGGAGCCAAGCGCACCTATTTCATTCACATGTGCCACACAGCAGGCAAACAAGCCGATAGGGATGAGCAACTGCCCGAAGGTTTCCGCTTTGCCTACGACGGACTGACCATAGACTGCTAAAAGCATGGGCAATTCCGCCAAGCTAGTTGGTCAATCCGCTCAAAAATTGTAATTTTGCAGCCAAAAGAAAGAATAAACCCTATGGCAACTCCAAAAATCATGCTAACGGGCGACCGTCCCACTGGCCGTCTTCACATCGGACACTACGTGGGTTCGCTACGTCGTCGCGTAGAACTTCAAAACCAAGGTGACTTCGACAAGATGTTTGTCTTCATTGCCGATGCTCAAGCCTTGACCGACAACACGGACAATCCCGAGAAGGTGCGCCAAAACGTCATCGAAGTAGCCCTCGACTACCTAGCTTGTGGTCTCGATCCCGAGAAGGTCACCATCTTTATCCAAAGCCAGATTCCCGAACTTTTGTGAGTTGGCTTTCTACTTCCAAAATTTGGTTACGGTGAGCCGTTTGCAGCGCAACCCAACGGTGAAAAACCGAAATCGGTATGCGTGGATTTGAAGGAAGCATCCCTGTAGGCTTTTTCACCTATCCCGTGTCGCAAGCTGCTGACATCGCAGCTTTCCGCGCCAACGTGGTGCCCGTGGGGGAAGACCAACGCCCCATGATTGAACAAGCTACAGAAATTGTGCGCCGTTTCAATCACATCTATGGCGACACCCTCATCGAACCTAACATCATGCTCCTGACAATCAGGGCTTGCATGCGCCTTCCTGGTATTGATGGAAAGGCCAAGATGTCTAAGTCTTTGGGCAATTGCATCTACCTCTCTGAGACGGCTGAGGAAATGGGTAAGAAAGTGAAGGTGATGTACACCGACCCCACTCACCCTCTCTGTCAATGATCCTGGACACGTGGAGGGTAACACTGTTTTCACCTATCTCGATGCTTTCTGCCGCGATGAACATTTCGGTCTTTACCTCCCCGACTATGCTAATCTCGATGAGATGAAGGCGCACTACATGCGTGGCGGTCTCGGTGATGTGAAGTGCAAGAAATTTCTTGAGAAGGTGCTCAACGAAACCCTTGAACCTATCCGCGCTCGTCGCCTAGAGTTCCAAAAGGATATCCCTGCCATCTACGACATGCTCCGTCGTGGTTGTGAAGATGCTCGTGCTGTGGCTGCTGACACGCTAGCCGATGTGCGTCGCGCTATGAAAATCAACTATTTCGATGATGAAGCGTTGATTGCAGAACAAGTAAAGCGTTTTGCTCAAGACTAAAGAGTCCTATCTTATCGAAGATTAACTGCCTAGAAAAAGCAAAGTTTTTCTGCGAGGTTGAAAAGGAAAAATGGAGCTGCGTGTGAAAAATACGCAGATTTCTTGGTTGTGCCAAGAAAATATGCTACCTTTGCACCTCGAATGGCCTAAGTTGTCTTCGGATGGTTCAGGTCATCACCTCCGAATAATAATAATATCGATATAAACAACAATGAAAAGAACGTTCCAACCCCACAATCGCAAGCGAAACAACAAGCATGGTTTCCGCCAGCGTATGGCGACTGCTAACGGTCGTCGTGTTTTGGCTTCTCGTCGCGCTAAGGGCCGCAAGAAGCTCACTGTATCTGATGAAGTACACGGTAAGAAGTAATCCTTCTCCCTTGTTCAGACAGAACAACTCCTACAAGAGCAGCTCGCAAGAGTTGCTCTTTTTTGTGTTGTGCTTGTTGCTTCTGTATGCCTCTCCTAAGCATGCCTTCTAGGTTGTGCTGTAATGTAGATTCAAAATCGAAAACGCGTGCTTTCATTCTGTGTGAAAGATATTTTGTATATTGGAGATATTGCAGTAACTTTGCAGAGTTATGACCTTCAAAGAATTTTACCAAAGACTGACAGGGGCGATATTTGTGGGGCAATCTCCTTGCCATGTTCATCACCCTCGTGGTGGTAGTGGTCGGCTTGTTTGTCTTTCTTCATTTTTATACGTATCACGGCGAGACCATCGCTGTGCCTGATGTGCGCGGACAGCGAGCAGAGGTCGCCATACGCAAACTAGAGGCTATGGGCATGCGTGCCGAGGTGGTGGATACAGGCTATAATCCCCGTGAACTAGCCGATGTGATTCTAGACCAAGACCTTTTGCCAGGCTATGAGGTCAAAATGAATCGCCTCATCCATCTCACGGTCAATGCTGGTTCTCCACGTCCTGTGGCACTTCCTGACATCGCCGACAACTGTTCTTTGCGAGAAGCGAAGATGCGTTTGGAGGTGCTGGGCTCGATTGACTCCCATTCGTCGCATCCGCGGTGACCGCGATTGGGTCTACGCTGTTGAGGCGCGCGGTAGGAGGTGCGCACTGGCGAACGTCTAAATGTCAACATCCCCCTCACACTGGTGGTAGGAGATGGTGCAGAAGAAGAGGTGTTCAATGGTAATGACTCTCTCGACCGCATTTATTTCTCTCGCGACACCAGCATGCATGGTGGGCGAGGAATAATTCTTTTTGTCTATTCTAAGAGCAGTCTTTAGTAGGACAGCTTTTCCATACATTCATTTAGCCCATTTATATGACGCAAAACATGAGTTTTGAAGAAGAACTTGATTTTGACGAGCTCGAAATGCCTGCTCCTTCTAATGAGGAGGTGGAGATAACCGCTACTTCGGGCGAGGGTGAGCTCTATGAACACTATCGAGTGGTGGCCGATAAAGGACAGCAACTCTTGCGTGTCGATAAGTTTCTCATCAATCTCATGCACGACACCTCGCGCAATCGCATCCAAGCGGCTGCCGAAGCAGGGGTGCATCCATGTCAATGGGCGTGCTGTGAAGAGCAACTACCGTGTCAAGCCCAATGATGTGGTGACTTTGATGCTCAATCGCCCTAAGTTTGACAGCAGCATCAAACCTGAGGAGATGCCGCTCGATATTGTTTACGAGGACGACCAACTCATTGTAATCAACAAGCCTGCTGGCCTCGTGGTTCACCCAGGTTGTGGCAACTATAGTGGTACTTTGGTCAACGGCCTTGCTTGGCACCTGCGCGACAATCCAGACTATGATCCCAACGATCCCACAGTGGGGCTGGTGCATCGCATCGACAAAGACACAAGCGGCTTGCTCGTGGTGGCAAAAACGCCAGAGGCCAAGACAAGTCTTTGTGCGCAGTTCTTCCACAAGACAACGCGCCGCAAATATCGTGCTTTGGTGTGGGGTAATGTTCAAGCCGATGAAGGCCGCATCGAAGGCAATATCGGGCGCAATCCGAAAGATCGTATGCAAATGTCGGTCTTCCCTGTGGACAGCGGCATTGGCAAACCTGCTGTGACCCATTATCGCGTGTTAGAACGCTTTGGATATGTCACGCTGGTGGAGTGTGTGCTCGAAACAGGTCGTACGCACCAAATCCGCGCTCACATGAAGCATCTCGGACATCCCCTCTTTGCCGACGAACGCTACGGCGGACATCAAATACTCTGGGGCACCAACAGTGGCACCTACAAGAGTTTTATCCACAACTCGCATGAGTCTCTGTCCCCGTCAAGTGCTGCATGCCTTGACCCTGGATTTCAGCACCCCACCACGGGAGAGGAGATGGATTTTACCTCACCACTTGCCGATGACATCGTGGCACTCCTCGAGAAATGGCGCACCTATATCGGGGGCCTACAAAAGAATCTATAAACTTTTGCGGGTTTTATCGTTGAAATCTCTCTTTCGTGGATGGATTATTCCACTCTTTGGGTAGAAAAATCCTCTTTATAAGTTGAAGTTGCTCATTCTTTGGATTGCACTCAATTCTTCTTTGGCTGAAGTTTTCCATTCTTTGGATAAAGATCTCACCTTCTTTAGGTTAAATTCTCCAGCATCTTAAGGCCGAAGCAATAAGTTTGCACTTCAGCTTCCCATCCATTGCATCGCTAATTCCTATATATCTCAATGAAGAAGCAAATCGCTATTATTGCCGGAGGCGATTCCTCTGAGCATGATGTGTCGCTGCGCAGCGCGGCAGGTATCCTTTCGTTTATGGATGCCGAAAAATATGATTGCTACATCGTAGAACAGCGTGGCAACGCCATGCAAGTTCTTGTAGAAGACGAGAAGATTCCCATGAATCTCCACGACTTCTCCTATCAATATCAAGGCGAACGTCGCTCTTTCGACTTTGCCTACATCACCATTCACGGCACCCCTGGCGAGAATGGCATACTTCAAGGCTATTTCGACCTTATTGGTCTTCCCTATAGTACCAGCGGTGTGTTGGTAGAGGCCTTGACCTTCAATAAATTTGCCCTCAACAATTATCTCCGTTCCCTTCCTAATCTCCATGTGAGTGATAGCATCATGGTGCGCCGTGGCATGACTTTGCCCACAGCCTCTGAGGTCGTAGAGCGAGTGGGCCTTCCCTGCTTCATCAAACCCAATGCTGGTGGTAGTTCCTTTGGAGTGACCAAAGTGAAGACCGAAGCTGACGTGCTTCCTGCCATCGAAAAGGCCATGAACGAGAGTGATGAGGTGATGATCGAGCGATTGTTGGTCGGCACAGAAATCACTTGTGGCTGTTTCCGTCGCAAGAATGGAGAGGTAGTCACCTTCCCCATCACAGAAGTAGTGGTGAAGGGAGTAGAGTTCTTCGACTATGAAGCCAAATACGAAGGTAAGAGTGACGAAATCACTCCTGCACGTATCGCTCCCGAAACGGCGGCTCGTGTGAGCAAAAATGACACAATATATCTATCGCCAGCTCGATTGCTATGGCATCATACGCATCGACTACATCCTCTCGGGCGAGAAAGGCAACGAACAAATCAATTTGCTCGAGATCAACACCACGCCTGGCATGACCCCAGCCTCGTTCATTCCTCAGCAAGTTCGCGCATCTGAGTTTGAGATAGCCGATGTACTCTCTGAAATCATCGAGGGCAAGTTCGCATAGTCGGAACATATATCTCCTGGATGCGAGACCATCATAACAATTTATCAAAGAATCCACTCTAATACGTAGCTACTATGCAACATATTCCTGCGGAGTTTGACGATATCCGGCCGCGCACCGATGCCGAGATACGCCCAAGCTTTCAAAAACTGCTCCACGACCGTCTTTTCATGCGCGTGCTCCGCGGTTTTGTACCCTGGTTGCCCGTAAGCTGGATTCGCACTTTCCTGCGTTTCACCTTCCTAGGGGTGAATAGTGCGCTAGGGTTTTCAGAAACGCTATATGCTCCGTGCCATGCACCTCCTCGTGTGGCGCACCACCAAAGGAGTGAAACTAGACCACAGCGCGCTCCAAGAGAAGCGGGCAGGATATACCCTATATCTCCAATCACCGCGACATTGTGCTCGATGTGGCAATGCTTGATGTGTTGCTGATTGACCACGGATTTCCTAACACAGCCCAAATTGCTATTGGTGACAATCTCTTGGTTCACCCTTGGATTGAGCAGTTTGTGCGCATGAACAAAGCTTTTCTTGTGCGCCGCTCCGTGGGTGCTCGTCAACTGCTTGAAGCGAGTAAACACATGAGCCGATATATGCACTACGTCCTCGGCACGCGTGAAGACAACATTTGGATTGCGCAGCGCGAAGGCCGTGCGAAAGACTCTAGCGACCGCACACAACCTGCTGTGCTCCGTATGATGACACTCGGAGGCGAGGGAGATCATTATGAAAATCTCCGTCACATGGATTTGGTGCCCCTCACCATTTCTTATGAATATGACCCTTGTGACTATCTGAAAGCCAAAGAGTTTCAGCAAAAACGTGATGATGCTACATTCAAAAAGTCGAAGCAAGACGATCTCGACAACATGCGCGTGGGTATCCTCGGCAAGAAAGGGCGTGTGCACTACCGAACGGCTGGCAGCATCAACCAATGGTTGGAAGAATATAAAGACCTTCCTGCCAAAGAATTCTTTGAGGCAGTGGCTGCGCGTATTGACAGCTACATCCATGCAGGCTACGAGTTGTATCCCAACAACTATGTGGCAGCCGACCTTCTCGAAGGAGGACAGCGATTTGCAGCCCACTACACGGCCAAAGATGTGGCGCGCTTTGAAAAATATCTTCAAAGCCGACTCGATCTTATCGATTTACCCAACAAGGATGAGGCTTATTTGCGAGAACGCATGCTCACCATGTATGCCAATCCTCTCTACAACTACCTTAAAGCGCACGAAGGTTAATCTCTCCTCTTAGCATAATCCGCACTCGTTTCATCATGTTGCCTACTTCTTTAAAGCCTCTTTTCACTCGTTTGCTCCTCCTCATCTTGTGGGCGATGGGAGGCTTGCTACTGGCACAATGCGCCAATGAAGAAACCCCTCTCGAACCCTTGCGCAGTGATCTCATGATGGTGCGCACTGATGCGAGAGCCGTCATCACAGACTTGGTGACAGATGAAGGAAAGAGACTATCGGTCACCAATCAACTTCGTGGTGTACGCGCCGATACCACCTATCGAGTGCTGGCCACTTACCGACCCATAGAATCTTCTTCGCAAGTGTGGGTGCGCCACGTGATGAGAATCCCCACGGCAAACCCTGTGCAGCTGAAAGAGCAAGAGCTGCGCGATGCACCTGTTCAGCTGTTGTCGCTGTGGAAGAGTAAGACATTCCTGAATCTCCGATTGGGCATTCCCAAGAGTTTTCATGGAGAGCACACCATCGGTTGGGCCTTTCGTGGCCTCTCGCAACACGCCGATGGACATCGGAAACTCCAGTTGCAACTTTATCACAATGCCCATGCCGATCGGCAGGACTATTCGCAAGAAGCCTATCTTTCTTGCCCCCTCGAGCCTTTCTCTCAATGGCTCCTTGCAGGGCGGGATAGCATAGTGGTGCAACTCAACACGCTCAAAGGGGTGCACACGCAGACCTTTGCCTATTGACCCCCATTTTTGAGGTATGAAAGAGGCAAACGATGCCTCCCTCCTCTAAGCTAATAGCCATATTCTCAGCAGTATTTTGATTCATATATAAATATATTTGTCTAAAACCACCTCTCGCATGCTCCTATCACCAGAAAACATACAGCAACAAACGCGTGCTTTGTGGGAAGTTGCTAACCCCGAAGCCACGCCTGAATTCCTCGATCTCTACTTTCTACGTCGCTATGCCGATGAGCGCAATGTGACGGTGCGCCACGATGGCAAAGTGCAAGCTGCCGTGCAAGTGCTTCCTTACAAGTTTCTCTTCGGTGGAAAGGCTCTATCAGTGGGGCATCTCAACGGACTATGCGCAGAAGCAGGTGCCCAACAGCAGAAGCTCACGGCAGAAGTGGTGCGCCAAGCCCATCGTAAGATGTATGAAGAAGGGCAATTGCTTAGTTTTTTCATACCACAAGATGAGAAACAGCGCAAAGCCATCGAGAAGGAGCAACTCGGTAGTTACTGGACGGCTACGCATCGCTTGCTCGTTCCTTTTGATGTCCCCGAAAATTATCGTCCTGATCTCAATTTAGACATCCTGCCCGAAACCACTCTGGGAAGGGAATTGTGGACTTTTTACAACACCTTTGGAGGACGTCATGACTATGAAGTGCGTCATGATCGCGATAGTTTGGAAACAGCCATTCAAGCGCATCTGCAAGAAGGAGGACAACTCTTGGTGGCGCGTCGTCGCGGTAAGATGGTGGGATTTTGCTTGGTCATCAAACAACCTCGTATCCTCAAGAGTGGCAAACCCTCTAAGAAGGATTGCTATGGCCACATCCGCTTTATGCTCACCACCGATCAAAATGTGGTTTATCACTTCCGCCGTCGTATAGGCGAACTCCTCGAAGTGAACGAAGTGGCAGTGACTGGCGGTTGTCCTGGCCATGGCTTCAAAGAGTCAAAACCCTATGCCATGGCTCGCGTGATTGACGTGTTGGGTTTCCTCCAATTCTTGGGACGTGTGCATCCTGGACTGCAACTTACCGTTGGCATAGAAAATGATGAAGACATCCCTGAAAATAATGGTTACTACGAACTCTTTGAGGGCGAAGTGCGCATCCTTGAGCAACGCCCTGACAACGTGCTCACTGCTGGTGGCCTAGCAGCTCTTTTGCTCGGAAGCCAACCCGTACAATTGCCTCTTATGCTCAATGATTGAATCATCAGTGTTGATTAAACATCGGTGGCTTCGCACGACACGAAGCCACCGGTGTTTTCTTTTATTAGAGCGTATGGACCATGTTCTGCGCGCTTGTCAGACTCTCTGTCGTCATTTCCCGACAATGGTGAGTGGGATGGTGGTCTTAGTTTTTGCTTCGCTCTCTGTGCAGGCACAGTTGGCACAAGTGCTCCCTCAACGAGCTCTGAAGCAATGGAATATTCCGCCAGGTAATTACAGTGGCATCACCCCCTTAGGCAATGGACATTATGCTGTGGTCAGCGACAAAGCCCCTCGTTTAGGTTATTTTGAGTGGAAGATTGAGCAAGATAGTCTCACTGGACAAGTAAAGCAAGTGACCCCATTAGGCTTTCGTCCGCTTCAAAGTCCTGCTACCGGAGGACTGGCTAATCATGATGCCGAGGATCTTATATTTGATGCCCAGCACAAGCTATTGTGGATAGCCAACGAAGGGAATCAAACGCTCACGGCTTATGATACCGCTACAAAGCAAAGGGTGGGAGCTTTGAACATTCCTCTCTATTTCTCGAGTGATAGTGTCTTCACTAACCTTGGGTTTGAAGCTCTGGCCTATGATGTAATCACCCGCCAGTGGTGCAGCACGAGTGAATCTCCGCTTCGCGTAGACGCTCCTGCACGTCCAGAAGGGCTCTCTCCCACTGCGCCTCTCGATCTTCGCATCACCCTTTGGGATAGCACCTTCTCTGCGCAGCGCATCTTGCCCTATCGCATGGCAGCCCCGCAGTTGTCAAGGCAAGCTCGATACTATCTGCATGGCGTTCCTGCACTTTGTTTTTTACCCAATGGAGCTTTACTCGTGATGGAACGGGAACTCTCGGTGCCCCGAGCCTATATTGGGGCGAAGTGTCACCTCCGTCTGCGCTGTGTTCCTGCTGATGCTGTGCAACTTGCTGAGCGATTGGGAAGTAGACTCATCTCCTCTTCAGTAACAGACAGTTTAGTTTCTTCTCCTCTCTGTTTCACGCTCTTGCACCTCAAACTCGGGTAATGGAAGTGGCACAGTGGCGCACCCATCTCGATGTATTTCGTCGCGGTTTTGCCAACTATGAAGGTAT
>BNJS01003899.1_pt1 | contig 95834 bp, 154 predicted proteins | sample 8540461 | NCBI WGS metagenome assembly BNJS01 (sample SAMD00202454, study PRJDB9452) | human saliva metagenome | isolation source: human saliva | place: Japan | reverse complement strand
AGATAGTGGTTGGGGTTCGCGAGGCCGCCGTCCGGGTGACGATTCCATGGCGGTCCGAGTCGGCGTCGTTGCCCGTGGCGACGTCGAAGGGCGTCTGCCGTCCGGGCCCTGGCGTCATCCTCGCCCGCAGGAGGCCATGGCGTGGGGGAGGAGCAGTCCATGCGGATCTTTCCGTCCCAGTCGAGCGTCGCGGGACGACCACTTCGGGTCGACGACGAGGGTTGACTACGGGCCAGGTCGAGGCCGGCGCGCTCGCCGATCGCCAGTATCTCGGCCGAGGCCCCGCCCATGGTCGGCCCCGATGCGCACGCCCGCCTTGCGAATCGCGGCGAAGTCGATCATCGCGGCGAGGGCGTCGATGTACTGGTCGAGGTACTCGTACCACGCTACGCTGCCCTTGGCCCGCTCGTAGGGGACCCGGGCAATCTCTTCCAGCCCTCGCGCAGAAGCTCATTGGCCCGCGCCGCGATGACCTTCGTCGCGTCGGTGATCCATGCAGGCCGCCTCGTGGGCGGGTTGTGACTTGAAGCCGCCGTCGCGCGGGGGATTGTACGCGAAGGCGTGATGACGATTCCGTCGGCCAGGCCCGATCCGGTCTGGCGCACGCCGCGCTGACCGTCCCCGCACCGTTCGCGCGCAAAATGGCGAGCGACACGGACGGCGTGGGCGTCCACGATCCCCGGGAGTCGACGCGGACGTCGACGTCGTTGGCGACGAGCACCTCGATGGCGGTCCGCTCCGCGGGCGCCGACAGGCCGTGGTGTCGGCCGATGAAGAAGGCCGTCATAGCCCTGGGCTTTACGGTATTCGACGATCGCCCGCGTCGTTGCGGCAATGTGGGGCTTCGTTGAAGGCTCCGTCGAAGCTCAGAGCCCCTGTGGCCGGAGGTTCCGAAGACGACCGCCTGGAGGGGATCGGCTGGATCTGGTTCGATGTCGTAATAGGCGGAGATCAGGGCATCGACGTCGATGAGGTCGATCGCGGGCCGGGTACCTGCGCGTTCGTTCATGGCCCAATTGGAACCACGGAGCTCTCTTTGGGGGCTAGGGAGGTCCGTCCCAGAACCGCCTGCGTCTCAAAATGCGGACCTTCGACGTCGAACGCTCGATTCGGGGCGCGCCCCGGTCTGGTTTGCGGACGCGGCTCGGAGCGCCGACGCTCGGCTTCTTTCGCGGACGCTCGGATTCTGTCGCGGATGCGGCGGTCGGCTCGCGGGCATTTGCCTTGAGCCTCGTAAGATCGAGGCGGACGCTTCGAAGATCGAGGCGAGACGCCGTTCCGCCCAGAAAAGCGAGCAGGCTCGAGCCCGCAGTTCCGAGAACCAACCCGCGGATGCGACCTCCGCCCTGCGCGGGGCAAGTTCGACGGCGTCGAGCATGGCCGTGGAAAAGGTTGTGAATCCCCCGAAAAAGCCGGTTGTGACCGTCCGCAGGGCTCTCGGGTCCATCGTGGAGAAGGCCGACGTCGCCGCGCCCAAGAGGAAGCAGCCCAGGACGTTGACGGCGAAGGTTCCCCCAAGAAATTCCGGGTGCCGTCGGCGGATACAGCGTCGAGGCCGGCGCGGCACACCGCGCCGAGGCCTCCGGCAAGAGCGACCGCAATCAGGGGCTCGCCTCCGGCTCCGACTCGTCTGCCAGCCGGCACGCGCCGCTCCAGCGCGCCTTTGCCTTGCGCCTCTCGCCCGCCGCGCGCCCGAGGGCAAGACCGGCCCACGCGCACAGCAGGCCGCAGACGATCGATCCCGCGGCGTAGGCCGTTGCCTGCGCCGTCGTCGCCGCCTCGACCTCGGCTGCGAATGTGCCGTAGGTCGTGAACGAGCCCAGAAAGCCGGTGCCCAGAAGCAGGCGCACCGGGGGTCCGCGCGGGAAACGGCGTGCGAGAGGGCCCGCAGGGAGCCCGAGTGAGAATGCGCCGGCGAGGTTCACGGTGAGGTCGCCACGGAATCGCCGACGCCCATGCCTGCGCCCCGCCGGGAAGGAGCTCGCCTGTCCAGGCGCGCAGCGCGGTTTCCGGCGCAGCCTCCCGCGAAAAACGGCGGCGTACGGCCCGGTCAGCCGCCGCGCGAGCCCGCCGACCCGATTTTCCGCTCACGCACGGGCAGCCCCCGCCCCTCATTGCCGCACGGCCGCCTGATAGTTCAGGCGTGGTAGACGCGCTTCCACCTGCGCCGAACTTGCGCCGCCCAGACGTCATCGGGCAGCCCTCGGTGGAATTCGACGGGGCGAAGATGACCCGAGCGTCGATCTTCGCTGCTTGCCGTATGTGCCCTCCCAATGACGCGGTTGCCCGGCGTTGGAGGCCAGCGCATGGGCGGGTTGGCGACGACGTTGTGCCCCGTGCCCAGAGCCTCGACGGCGTCCCTTCCGGCCCGGGCCTGCTCTTCCGTGACGGAAAAAGGCGTGCGCCCGTCGACGAGTTGCCCGATCGGGCCGAACCACGCGACGCCGACGTTCGATGCGAGCGCGACGCAGACCGCCGCCAAGCGCGCCCTGTACGTGCCGCGCCATCGCGAGCACGCGTCGATCAGGGCGATCGCGGCGATCGGCATCAGGATGGCCGAGTAGTGCCGAGTGCCAGCCCCAGTGGTGCTCGACGTTTCCGGCGAAGCGCCAAAAGAGCGTGGGCAGCATGATCCAGACGTAAGGGCTCACGAGCCCGATGAGCCCCGCCGCAAGGGCCAGAAGCAGGAGCGTCGCATACTTCGTCGCCGGAAGGAAGAAACGGAGGAGAAATTCAGTGCGACGGCGTCGTTTTCGCTCAGCCTGTTCGTACTCTCCCCATCCGCCCTCGGGGTTGAAGATCGGGGAGGATGACGAGTATCGCCAGAAGAGTCCACGCGAGGCCCCACGCGGCAAGGCGGACGCCGGCCTGCCCTGGGAGGAGAAGCGCCTTCTTCAGGCGACGCGCGAGCGAAGCGCGAACCCTGTTGATCGGCGCGGGACGCCGCGCCCCACGCCTGCCACAGAAGACGAGGGCCTGACGGCGCGGACCGTCAGGCCGAGGTCCTCCGCGAGTGAAGACGGGTAGCGCCGACGGCGACGAGCGCCGACCGCGAGTTGCCTTTTCGTGTCGAGCCATCGGGCGAGCCCGTAGGCAAGCAGCGGGACCGCGAAGGCTATTTCGTGGAACTGCGATTCGACCGCGCTCCACAGACCCCCAGCTCATGGCGTAGCCGATTCCGACGATCGCCCGGAGGCTCCTCCCCAGCCGTTTGACCGCCAAAAGCGTTATCGGAACCGAGCTGAGTGCGAACAGCAGGTCTTGGAGGGACGAGCAGGGCCAACCCCGAGGGAAACAGTTTGTATACGGGGCCCAGCAGAACGAGCAGCGGGTGGAAGTGGTCTCCGAGCAGATTGAATTCGGGTCCCTTGATGTCTACCGTCGGCGCGTCGAATTGGGAGTACTGCTTGGCGAGCTCGGTGAAGATTCCCAGATCCCACGACGGCGTCGAAAAAGTCCTCCACTGCAACTGCGAGTAGAGGATGTAGGCGAAGGCCGAGACTGCGGCTATCGACCAGGCGAGAATGTGGGCCACTGCCCTCGAGGGGGCGGCCGCTGCGGCGGAGGCTCCGTCTTTGGAAGGCCCGACCGGTTGCTGCGACGCCTGTGATTCAGGGCTGGCAGCCGCTTCTGCGTCCGATTCCGCCTCCGGTTCATGCGGCTCGGGATTGGGCTCGGCGGCTGGATCGGAGCGCGTTTGGAGGTCGGGCTGCGTTTCTTGGCCGGAGCCGGTTTGGTGGAGGTCGGACTCAGGTTCGGCGCCTGGCACTGCCTCCGGACCGGGCTCCGCGATCGGATCCAGCGATTCGGGCGAGGTTTCTTCTGGGCTGGTCACAACGGAGGTCTAACCATTGACTGCGCTGTTTCGTCGCGTTGCGCCTCACCGAGCGTGTTTCCTGCCGGGAACGGGGCCGCGTCGCCGAGCCCCGGCGCGCCCTGCACGGGACGGCGTTTCATGCGAAGGCGGTTTCATGCAGAAAGGGGATGGTGGGAGTTGGGGAAGCGCAGTGTGGGCACAGCGGTGCATGCGCGGGTGCGGAAGAAGACTCGGACGAACGTCGGGTGTCCGGTGAATCCCAGAAACCCTCTGACAAACTAAAGAGTCCTTTGGCGAACTACGGTCCTTTGGGGCAAACTCGAAGTGGTTGGGGCGAAAACTCGAGTTTCACTATAGCACTTCGAGTTCGAAAGGATGATCCAGCCAAAAGCCGAATCGGCTAGAGGTCAGTATGCCCTGCGACGGCGATGCCACGAGAACTCCGCCGGTTCCGGCTGCGGCGACCGCGACGGCGGCGAGGTTGTATCGAAGCGCCCGTGCGCGGAAGCTGAGCGCCAGAAGACGCCTCCCTTCTGGCCCGAACCCGCGGGGCGACGGGACGACGGGAACCAGCTCCGGGATCCTGCTGGTTGGGCGCCACGCCGTGATCGCCGCCGTTCTCAGCGCCGGTCTTCTGCGGTGTGCCGGTGTTGAGCCCGGGAACTTGTTGTCACTGCGGAGCTGCCGGTGCCCGGCTGAGGGGTCGCCTGATTCTTCGGGTCCTGCGCCGAGGGGCCGCCCGACGAGGCTGACCGGAGGGAGTCGGTCGGGCTCGGCGACGTCGGATCCTCGAAGGTGGACGGGGTGGGCGACAGCGTCTCGGTCGTCGGAGTGGGTCGGGCGTGGGGTCCCGCCGCCGTTGCCGTTGTCTCCCTAGCCGCCGTTGCCGTTGCCGCCGTTTTGGTCGCCGGCGGCCGCCGTCGTCGCCCGGGGTCCTCTTATCGTCTCCGTCGCGCGGAGCGTCAGCTCGTTGACCTGCGGCGAGTTTGCCAGCTGGGCCTTGGCCAGAGCACTCGTTTCACGGCGGCCCCAGCGGTTCCGTTTGCGTTAGAGTGGCTGCCGTCGTGCCGATCGGAAGGCTGGGGCGAGCTCTTCAGCGAAGCTCGGCGCGGCCATACCGGCCACGCTGGCTCCCGAGATGGCGAGAGTGGCGATGATGTGGCGAGGAAGTACCCGCTTTGAGCGCGAGATGCGATTGTGTCACGAGCTTTCCTTCGTTTCGTCTGTTTCGTCGTTGCGCCCAGGTTCTCGCATGGGTGAGGGCAGCCGAGTTCGGCGGACCGCTACCTGATGGCCAGCAACGATTCTTTTCGCCTCACGATAACACTTCGAGTGTAAGAACGGAATGTGGCGGGTACTATCACTACAAACAGCTTCCATTCCCCGTCGAGATTCCGGCAAAACGGCTACGTGCAAGAAAAACTCACATATATGCGGCTTGCCTCGGCGTGGGCGACCGCACTCTAGATGACCCCGCGTTTGGTGATCGTCCGCAGCGCCAGCCACCCCAACGGCACGCGACCGAAAGTGAGGAGGCGGTAGAGCACGGCGGTGGAGACTGCGATCGACGTCGGAACCCCGGCCACGGTCGAGCCCGTGGTCAGCGCGGTTTCAACAGGGGCCGATGCCGCCGGGGGACGGGACGACCGAGCCCAGCGAGTTCGACGAGAAGGTAGGCCAAGGCCAAAGGTGACGATCGGAAGGCTGTGTCCGAAGGCGGCGAGAGAGCCGCCGAAGCGGCGACGAGGCGATCGTCTGGACGGTGGACCCCGCGAATCCGTAGGCGATCCTGCTGGGGTGGGTCGCGAGCCACACGAGGCGAGGCCACACCCTGGTCGATCGTCGGGCGGATCTTCTTCGCTGCCCATCTGCAGTTTGACGAGGAAGAGGGCGGCGACTGCCACGCACGCCGATGGCGATCGCGACCATGACCGCGCCGGAGGGCATGGACAGGGGAGCCCGTCTTGCCGGTGGCGAGGCTGATCCCGATGAGCAGGATGATCGTGGTGACAAACTGCGCAGAGCTGAACGAGGGTGACCGTCGCGACGGCCACTGGCGTGGAGACCCTGCGTTTTCTGGAGGAAGCACGCGGGTTTGAGACGACGAGGCCGATGCCAGACCGGCGCACGAGGTCTGAGCGAGGCGGCCACCTGCACCATGACGGCGTCCTTGGCGTTCAACGGCTCGGAGGTGTAGGCGCGCAAGGTCATGGCCGCCCCGATGTAGGTGAACAGGCCCGCGACGAAGGCGAAGAGCATCCACAGGGGGTTGGCGTTGGAGCGGTGAGCGAAGCTCGTTGAGTTGACCGACGACGACCAGGATGTAGACCGCCACGAGGCCCAGGGGAAACGGTGACGACCGTCTTCACAGAGAACCGGTAGAGCTGGGTTGGCGTCACTTCCGCGACCTCGGGGACCTGTTCGGTGAGGCGGTCGCGCAGCCGTTCCAGCTGCTTCTTTTCGGTGAACTTCGCCATCGTCTCGGAGGGGACGATGGCCTTTTGAAGGATCGGGGCGAGCGAGACAATCTGGTCGCGCGGCAGGCATCGGCTTGCCGAGGCGATGGCGCGTTCGACGCCGACGGTTCCAACCATCATGGCCATCGCCTGCGCCATGTCGATGCGGCGCTCCATCTCGGAGGCCGCAAAGGCGACCGGTCTCCCAGTGCAGCAGCTGGGCGCGCCCGCCCTTGAGCGCCGTGACGCCCGCCCGCACGTCTCCGTGGGAAGCCGCGGCGATGGGCGTCGCGGAGGATGTCCCACCGTCGAAAGCGCCTCGTCGGGAATCTCATTCGGTTCGACGTCGCTCAGGGCCGTGGAGCCGTCCACTTCAAGGATGACGACCTTCGAGCTGTCTGAACCCGCCACAGCCAGGCCGCGGTCGGGGGCGAGCCCGGCGGAGGCGCTCGCCAATTCCATGAGCGCGAAGCGGTCCATCGCCCGTCGTCGTTTCTCGCCTGGCGGGCCGTGGTGATCAGCACGAGCCGCTGCCATGAGATGCAACACTCCGACGATCTGTTGGTCGGCGTCGAAGAAGGAGGCGTGGTGCGGGTTTCAGAGGAATCGACGACGATAGTGGTTGCGGAGCCTCCTCGCTCAGCGGCGGGTGATAGGAGGCCAGGGCTCGTTTCGCAGGGCGATGGGGTCGACGTCGTCAGCCGGCCTGAGGATGCTGCGACGCGGCGCTTCGCCGAGCGGCTGATGGGCCGATGGTCGGCGCGGGCTCCGGCCTGGCGGTTCCCTCGCTGGATTCGAGCCGATCGTCGGCCCGCTGCGGACCGTCTGCCGCCGAGAACCGTTAGCGCGCGCAGGGGATCGTCGGCCTGCTGCTCGGACTCAGGGAGGGCGCTTTCCGGACCCTGAGCTTCGGCGAGGCGCCCTCGAAGAGTTCACCGCCTTCTGCAGTATGCGATGGATTTGGTCGATGCCGTACCGGTCGATGTGGCCGAGGTCGCCGTATGCGGGGGCGAGCCATGCGGCGAGGGCGGCGTCGTCGGGGAGTTTGTCGATGCGGACCACCAGCTGGGCGTCCACGCCGGCGCGCCTGACGAGTTTGACCAGGTCTGCGCCCGTCGCGCGGTCGGGGACGTCGCCGGCGATATAGCGCACATGAGAGCCGCACAACACGCCGAACGTGCGGTGATGAGGGGCCCCGGGAAGGGTTTGATTGCCCTGGAGCACCGAGAGGACGAGAACGAGGGAGAGCAGCGGCCAGCCCCACCTCGTCGTCTTCGCGCGCTTGCCGGATCCGGCCACCGTGAGTATCGCCGACACGACGGCGACGTACGGGATGAGCTTGAAATAGGTCTGCTCGACGAGGGAATCGGAAAGCTGGCCGGTGATGGGCGAGAGCGGGAAGTAGCGGCTGAACAGCCACAGGGCCGTAGGTGAAGGCGGCGGCGCTGGCCACGGCCAGGCGCCCGTTGCAGAGTGCGCCATCGGCGGTGCCAGGCCATGTCGATGACCAACGCTGCCGGCAGGAAAAAGCCGATGAGACCTTCCAGGGGCGTTGACGGGCATGAACAGGATCGACGTGATGATGCCGCTCGTGGCTGTGCGGACGTCGCGTATGACAGCCAGGGCCGTGGAGGAACCGTGAACTGTGACGACCATTACGCCGACGATCGCCAGCAGTCGTGACTGACCGACACCAGATCTCGGACGTCTCCAGCACCGCGTTTTCTTCGTCAACGACAACACCGGCCGCCGCGGTCAGTATTCGTCAGTTATCGTCCATGTGATTCTAAGGCAATGGATTGCGAGTTAGGCCAATTGGCGAAACTCGCCCGAGGTTCTTGCTCCCCAGCCTTTCGGGGCCGCCCGCCCGCGTCTCGTCCGCCTTGCGGTGAAAGGCAATCGCGCTGCCGCCCGCCGCGGATCGGCCTGACCGACGTCGCCTCGTCGTCCATCGTTCGCCGTGCGATGGTGGCGGGCTCCGGATGAAAACGGGCCCTCGCGTGCAAAGCGGACGCAATGAGGAGGGGCCCGCCCGTCGCGGAAGGGCGACCGGCGTCGGCAGGCGCGGATCGCTCGCGTGGACCCGCTCGGCCACGATACGGCGGCTTGGGCGGGGGCCTGTCCGTCAGGTCCGTGGCCTCACGAGAAGTAGCGGCGGATGACGAGGCCCGTCCCCACCAGGCTCAGGGAGACGGAGAAGACGACGCCCGTTCCCATGTCCAAGCCGGTTTTGATGAGGGGCCGTTCTCGGTGGCGCGCTGCCACTGAGGGGCAGAGCGACCGGTGCCGACGACTATCGGCGAGTTGATGCTCGAACCCGGAGCGCCTGGCGCGGGGCTTCCCCTTGCCGGAAGGGCTCGCCGCCGTTAGGGTTGGCCGCTCGGGTCGCCGCTCGGGGACTGAGAATCCGTCGGGCTCCGGCGTCGCCGTGGGCGCCGAGGGGCGAGATGGGCGGCTTACGATGCCGCTCGGGGACGACGGCGCGGCGCTCGGCGAGGCCTTCGCGCTCAGGGGTGTCCGTCGGCGAAGGCTCGGCGCTCGGAGGCTGCACTCTGCGAGGGGCTGGCCAGTCGGGCTCTCGCTCAGGTCGGCGAGGGCTCCTCCGTGGAGGCCGTCAGTACGTCGGCGAGGGAGCTCCAGTTCCGCGGTTCCGGTTGGCTCGCTCGACGGCTTGGGCGTTTCGGTTGGTTTCGGGGCGTGGTTTCCGTCGGAGACGGGGTGGGGCGAGACGAGGGCGTTGTGGGCGTGGGCTCGGGCGGCGTCGCTGGGTCAGAGGCCAGCAGAAGTCGCGCTCGGGCTCGGCGTCGGCGCGAGAGGCGCTCGGTGTCAGCGAGCTTGGGCTCGGCTCTGGGGCAGGGCGCTCGGGCTGGGCGTGGGCGAGCTTGGGCTCGGCTCTGGCGCAGGGGTGCTCAGGGCTCGGCGTCGGCGTGGGCTTCGATCCGAAGGCAGGCTGAGAACCTCGGTCGATACTGACGACAGCCGTGGACCGTGTTCGCCTTGACGACGAAGGGTTCCCCGCTCGCCGATCGACGGTGTGGGAGGAATCTCCCACCGTACTCCCTCAGGTGCGCCAAAGGGCGGCGGAGGAATCCTGTCAGTGACCGTGATCTTGGTTCCAGCTGGGGAACTTCGATCCGGCGATCGACCTTCAGCCCGATACTGCGGCCAGCGAAAGACATGCCGGTGCGCTTGTCCGCAGCCAGGGTCCCCAGCAGTTCAGCTCGGATGGTCAGGCCTTGGTTCCCGCGGGAAGCTCGTAGCGAGCCGTCACCGGGAAGGGCGACGCGCCGCGAGAATCGCCTGGCGTGGGGGCCGTTGCGCGACGTGACGGTGAACGACCCGTGCTGTGCGTCGACTGGTCCGCTGGAGGCGAAGGGGTCTGCGTACTTCGCGGCGGCTGCCTTGACGATCTTGGTCTTGCCGAGCCCGGCGGTGTTGACGTAGGCGAGTTCGGCGTGATCCGCTTGTCACGGGCACGGTGGGGTAGAGCGATGCCGTAGTTCGAAATCTGCCCGCGCGCCTGGGCCGGTTAGCTGGAAACCGTCGGCGGTGGAGCCGTGATCGAAAACAGGACATGTCGAGAGTCGCCGTAAGCGCTGGTGTGAGTCCGTTCCGAGCCTCCGGTGACCCGAACGTCCCGAACTTCGTATGTCCCGCCGATCCCCGGTGGTGAGCGCGCCCACTTCGAGGGGTCGGCGAACTTCTGGCGGGTCCCACTCGTGTCCGTGATCGTCACCGTCGAACGCGTGGCCCGTCCAGCCGCATGTGCTGCCGGTTTCCCTCAGCCGCTCGGCGACGTAGTCCGCCCCGAAGCTCACGGTCCAGAACACCGATTTGCTCTCGGAGGTCAACGCGGGGGTGACTTTCGCGAAGGTGTGCGGGTTGTAGCCTTTGGAACGCTCGCGCACGGGGCCGCCGGGAATGGGCAGCTGTACTGGCCCCCGTTGTTCGTGAAAGCGGCCGGCGAGGCCGTGGGGGCAAGCGCCGTCAGTCGCAGGCTGACCTTGCCCTTGGGCGCGGCGTATCCCCGGGCTTTCAAGGAGTCGACCGTTTTGTCGAAGACGCAGTCGACCTCGTTGCGCCCGAGGTTTTGCACTGGCCGATCGCTGTCTGCTTCCGGCGACGTCGACCGTGAGGTCGGCGCAGGATCAGGGCTCCAGGGTGCGGAAGGAGGCCGGGATGCCGACCTTCATGGATTGTCCGGGAGCGATGTTCGCTTTGGCGGCGTCCCAGGCGAAAGCGAGCGATGCGTGGTCGCCGACGAGCATGGGATGCGACGCTTCGGCGGCGGTGAGCGGATCGCCGTTGGCGTCTGTGCGGGTGAGCGTTGGTGAGGATATGGCGATGGCCGCGTTGACGTCTGCGTTCGATGGCGTGATGAACGCGGTCAGCGCGGTGACGAGGTGATGATCACCCCCGCTATCAAGGTCCGTGTGCCCATCGGTTTGCGTGATGAATGGGCCATAATGACTCCTTCGGTCGAAGCCATACTTAGTCCGTTAGGTAAGCGCGTGGTTAGTAGGTGGCATGTTTAAGTTAGAAACTAACTTATCAATGCATGTTTCCCTAGGGATCCCCCAGAGGCCGCATGAGCAACCTCCCCATGTTACTGCTTTTCGTTGATATTTCGCGATTCCTGAGGGGCGTCCCGCAGATGAGATTTCGGAGACCTTTCCCCTGATTCTTTCTATCTTGGGAGCAAAATAGGGCGCGCCCGCTCTCACGTGTCAGGGAGGCAGGGGCAAGAATACCGGTAAACCGGGGAATCTAGGGCCCGTCGCAGACGCAGAGAGTTCGCCACCACGATGACGGACGAGCTCGCCATCGCCGCCGCCGCGATGCCGGGTACGATGAAACCGGCGACGGCCACGGGGATTGCCACGACGTTGTATCCGAAGGCCCAGGCCAAGTTTTCCTTGATGATTCGCAGGGTTTGCGCTGAGATGCGGATGGCTGCGCCGACGGAGCGAATGTCCGAATTCACGATTGTGATATCGGCCGCTTCCTTCGCGACGTCGGCGCCAGACCCCATGGCTATGGACAGATCTGCGCCGGCCAGGGGCCGCTGCGTCGTTCACCCGTCGCCGACCATGGCGACCTTCTGCCCGGCTGCCCGCAGCTCCTCGACAATCCGACCTTGCCTTCTGGAAGGATCCCCGCGCGCGTCCTCGATGCCGACCTCGGCGGCCACGGCCGCCGCAGCAGCCTCGTTGTCGCCGGTCGCAGGACCGGGCGCAGCCCGAGGGACTTCAGCTCGGCCACGGCCGCGGCGCTTTCGGGCGGACGGCGTCGCGAACGTCGAACGCGCCCAGCAGCCGTCCTTCGAGCGCTACGCCGACGACGGATGCGCCAGGCTCGCCGCTGAGGCCCGATCGCGCCTTCGACGCCTTCCTCGGCGAGCCAGCGCGCCGTTCCGGCGGCGATTCTGCGGCAACGTCGGCGCCCTCCACCCGTTTCCGGCCCGAGCCGCAACCGATTCGACGGCTTCCGGCTCGATCCGCGTTCGTGCGCCAGCGCCACGATCGCCAGCAATCAGGTGCTCGGACCCGCGCTCGACGCCGGCCGCCGCGACCTGAGCTCGCGCTCGCCGACGCCCTCGGCAGGCCGGACGGCCGAAACGGACATCGCGCCGGCGGTCAGCGTCGGTCTTGTCGAGGACGATCGTCTCGACCCGTGGGCCGATTCGAGGGTTTCCGGAGCGGCGAGGATGCCGAGGCGCGAGGCGCGGCCTGAGCCGACGAGCAGGGCCGTGGGGGTCGCCAGACAGGGCGCACGGGCAGGGCGACGACCAGCACGGTGATCGCGCTCGCCAGCGCCATTTCGAACGGATTGCCCAGGGCGAGCCTTGTTGCGAAGAGCGATGCCGGCGATCGCCATGACGGCGGGGACGAAGACGGCCGAGACCTTGTCGGCCGGGCGCTGCACAGGCGCCTTCCCCGTCTGCGCCTCGGTGAGCAGCCTGCCCATTCTGGCGAGTCGTCTCCTCGCCGACTCGCGCCGCCCGCACGGTCAGGGCTCCGAGGTGTTGACGGCGCCGCCTGTCAGCTTTGCTGCCGGGGCCGACGTCCACGGGAATGGACTCCCCGGTCAGGAGGGAGGCGTCGACAGCCGACTCGCCTTCCACGACCAATCCGTCGGCTGCCACCGTCTCTCCGGGGCGAACGAGGAATTCGTCGCCGACTTTCAGCTCCGCGGCGTCGATCGTCTCCTCGACGACGTCGCCGCCTTCCAGCGCACCCGAGTTGCCTCGGCCGGCGCGAGGTCGAGGAGGGAGCGAAGGGCGTCGCCCGCGCTTCGGCGCGAGCGCGACTCCAGCCAGCGGCCGAGGAGGAGGAACGTCACGATGAAGGCCGCCGACTCGAAGTACAGATGCGGCGTTCCCGAGTGACCGAGCCGTGGATGCCGGTCATCGGACATGGTGTAGCCGATCCTTCCGGCGCCGCCCCACAGGAGGGCCCACGCGCTCCACCCCATCGACGCGAGGATGCCCAGGGCGACGAGCGTGTCCATCGTCGTCGAGCCGTGCCGCCCGGCCCGCCAGGCCGCTTTCAGGAAAGGCCAGCCGCACCCAGAAGGCGACGGGGATGGAAAGCGCGCCGACGGCCCACTGCCAGCCCGAAAACTGCCAGGCGGGGGCCATCGACACAGCGACGATCGGCGTGGAGAGGACGAGGGCCGCCCAGAATCGACGTCGAAGGTCCGCCACGCGAGCCGAGGCCGCGCGTGCTGCGGCCTCCTCGGCCCCTCGGGCCGCCTCGCTTACCTGGACGGTGCGTTCTCCGGCGTCGTCCGTTGTGATTCTCCGCAGAACGGTGGCGCCGTAGCCTGCTTTCTCAACCGTGCCGACGAGCTCGGCGTCGGAAGGGCAGCCGCGTCCGCCCACTCGACGTGGGCCTTCTCGGTGGCGGGGTTGACGATCGCCGTGACTCCGGGGATCTTGTTGAGGCTTTTCTCCACGCGCGCCACGCACGGGGCGCAGGTCATCCAGTGACGGCCAGTTCGACCTCGGTCTGCGGCTGCGCCGGATCTGCGCTGGATCGCGCCGGATTTGGGTCGGGTTGCATTGGATTTGCTCCTTGCAGTGGGTTGCTCGGGGTTGGGTGGGATCCGCGTGTCGGGGCCGCGTTCGATCGACGCTCCGCGGCTGGCGTCGCTGTCGGCGCGACCGGACCGTTGCCCGGCGGCGTTCTTGGATCGCAGCATGTCGGCTTCCTGGGACCGCGCTCGACCTGCGGTTGGCGTCATAGCGATGTCGCTCCCCTCCCGGCGTGCCTTGTTTCAGCAGCGTCAGCGAACGAGTCGACTTGACCTCGTATCCGCCGGCCTCGTCGACCGCTTCCTTGAGCGCGGCGTCGGGGATGTCGGCGTTCGTGTACACGAGGAACCTTGGACGTTCCGCCTTTTTGCGAGGGTCACCGAAACGTTGACGACGTCGGGGAGGGCTTTGAGCTCCTCGGTCACGTGTGAAACAGCAGTGCTCGCAAGTCATGCCTGTGACGCCAAGCTCGATGGTGCGGTCGAATGTCATGTCTGTTCCTCCTTTGCTCGCGGCGCTCCATGCGCCGACACGCATGATTCAACGCACGTGACCCTCTCGGTATTTCAGAGACGGCGGTTTTCAGAAGGGGCCGCTGCGGGCGTCTGAGGGCGGCAGCGGCGGTTGTCTGAGCGGCCGACTGCGGCGAGTGCCTGAGGGGCGGCCGCTGCGAAGTGCCTGAGGGGCGGCCGCTGCGGGCAGGCGCCTGAGGGGCGAGTGTTTCTGAGCCGTCGTCGTCGCCGGGGTCTGCAGAGCCTCGACGCCCATTCGGGCGGGTTCGGGCGCGGAAACGCCTCCATCTCGGCCGCCCAGGCCTGAGGGGTGATGGATTCGACGAGCGGGGGCGTCTCCTCGTACGTGACGTTCAGCTTCGTCTCGCCCGATGCGCTTGCCTGCAAGGTGAAGGCAAAGCGGCGCGCCGCCGTTCGGGGGTGGCCGCGGCTTCTTGATCTGGCCCAGGTATTCGAGGGCGGCGCTGGGGAAGCAGGGAGATCTCTTCGACGACGCCGCCGTAGACGGGCGGCGAGGGGCCTGCCGCTGCGCCTGCCAGCTTCCCGGCCCCTGGCGGGCGCCGTCGCCGGCGTTCGCGCTCCGATCCTCCGGACGAGGCGGCTCGGAACCGGCCCCGGAAGACGAGGCGGCTTGCGAGGGCGAGCCGCCTCCGGAAGACGGAGCGGCCCCGGAAGGCGAGGCGGAAGCCGGGATGAAGAAGTTGCCTCCGTAGCGGAACTGCCCGCCGACTATCTGAGACGATGAGGGTGCACGTGCGCCATCCTCGGGCGCGACGTTCTCGATGAGCGCGTAGACGTCGCTTGAGGGAGGGGTCGACGTCGTAGTTCGACCGCTCCCGAACCGACAGCGTCGTGACCGCGGGGAACGTCGAAACCTCCAGGTTTCAGGCCTGCCTTCCCTCGCGACGGTCTTTTCCATTTCGTCCATCGGCATGACGCAGAAGAAAGCTCCGGGGGAGATGCGGAGCACCCTGTTGCCGATCTCGCGTAGGGGCGCGTCGATAAGGAGGAGACGAATCCAGGGGCTTCCACCCCGTTCAGGGGAGTTCGCGGGCAGGGTCACCGGACGGGCACCCGCGGGCCAGAGCCGACAGGTAGTTTTCGTGGATGTTCAGCCCCTCGTGGTACTCGACGCGCTTGGCCCACAGGCCCGTCGACAACCTCTCGAATCCGCTTTCGGGCGGTTTTTGGGGGCTGACGAGGGTGACGGCGGTCGGTTTTCCTCCGTCGGTTTCGACGTCGACGGCGAGCAGTTCCCCAGTCGCGCTTGACCACGGGCCCCCATGAGTTTGCTCGGTTTGGCCGCGACGAACTCTCCCGTCTGAGCGTTTTCCAACCCCCAGGCGACGCCGTGGTAGACGGCCGCAAGCTCCGGGTTCAGATCTCCTGGGTGGAAGCGCCACAGTTCGGAGCCGGGGGTCAGGCGCCCCGGCTCTATCCACAGAAGTTCCGCCGTCGCGCCGCCTGCGCTGACGACGCCCGACGGATCGTAGGGGGAGTCCTCCGTGACGCCGCCCAGAAAGGCGTCCGGGTGCAGTGGGCCGACCGCGCGCCGGGTGTGGACGAACGGGCCGATGGGCGCCTTGAGGATGTGCAGCGGCTCGTCGGCCGGGAAGTTCGCCTCGTTCGTTTTGCACAGGAGAAGCTCGCGCAGGCCGTCGGCGTCGCGCACGTCCTCGACTCTTGCCGCGTCGACGGCGAATCCGCAGAAATCCTCCGTCCCCTCGGAAAGGTACCTGGTGGCCTGCCAGGGGGTGACGGCCAGCTGGTAAACGACGCTCATTGGGTTCCTTCGCTCGTCGGGTTGATGTTCTTGATTTTCAGGGTTTCGCCGGCCCCGTCGAGGTCCGCCGTTCGGCGCCTTCGATTGAGGGGCTCGGTTCGGCTCGTCCGATCGTCACCGGTCCGTGAGGCGACGAGCCCATTCAGGGGCTCTTCGTCGCGCGAAAATAGTCGAGTTCCTCCTGCCAGTCCTCGGGCGCGATGTGCTCGAGCAGGGGCGGGTGTTCGTCGGGAAGGGGATCATCTCGGGTTTTTGAGGTCGCCCCGGAAACGCGCTGAGGGGCGTGGGCAGGCAGGGGCGCCTTGCCCGCACGGGGCGTGGGCACTTTGATCTGCGCCAGGTACTTGAGGATCGCCACGGGGAGCGAATCGACGAACTGCCTTTCGTCCTTCTCTGCGTCGATGACGAAGTGCCCTTCGCCCTTCGCCTTTCGTCCCACGAGTTGCACCACCAAGTCGCATCTTTCCCATTTCGGCGGCGCCATGCCGGTCACAAAGCAGTGCCGTCTCCTCCAGGGAGCTCGGCGACGTCGTAGTTGCTGCGCTCCTTCTTGCGTTTGCGGGTCACCGCGGGCTTGCCGGCCGTGTTCCACGAGAACGGGGCCGCCCGCCGGTCCACGTGTATCGGCGCCACCTCCTCGACCGTGGGGAAACACGCGAAGACGCCGGGTTCGAGCCGCGCAAAGCCCTGGCTTTCTGCATGGTTTGCGTCGATTGCGCGCGCGACCGCGAGCACTCTCTTTTCGCCGCTCTGGTCTCGCATGAAGCGCACGAGGCGCGACTGGACGCGGTTGATCGTCGCGTACCTCTGGTTTTCGTAGACGGCGTCGTCCTCGGAGAGCTCGATCCGCTTGACCCACATGCCGCTCGACACGGGCTTGAAACCCTCTTCTTGCGGCGGGTCCACGGGTCGCGACCATCGTCGCGGCCACGGGTTCGCCTTCCTCGATCTCGACGTCGACGGGAAGCTGCGCCCAATCCCTCTTGACGACGGGGCCGATGAGGTCGCTGGGAGTGGAGGCGACGAACTTGCCCGTGCGCATGTTTCGCCATCCCAGGGCCGTCCCGCAGTAGATCCCGCACAGTTCGGGAGAGGGATTGCCGGGGTAGTAGCGCCACAGCTCCGCGCCGGCGGTCAGGCGCGTGGGCTCTATCCACAGAAGATCGGTCGAAAAGCCGCCGCCGCTGGCGGTCCCCGAGCCGTCGTACGGCGAGATCTCGGAGATCCCGCCGAGGAGCGCGTCAGGGTGGAGGGCCCCCACTGCGCGAGACGCTTGCACGAACGGATTGGTGGGCACTTCGAGTATGTGTATCGGCTCGGAAGGGGAGAACTGCGCGGGCGCTATGGCCCCGCAGAACAGGTCGATGAAGTCGCCGACTTCCTTCATGCCGCTCACCTGGGCGGCGTCGATCGCGAAACCGCAGAAGTCTTCTTTGCCGCCCTCGATGTGGGAACGTGCGCGCCAGGGGCTATCGCCATTCGGTAGCCGACGTCGATCCGACAGTCTTCGTGGTTTTTCGTCCACGGGAACAGCCTCCGTCCGATTGACGTCTTCCCACTCTATCGGGAGCGGAGGATCCCGCGTGCCGAGCGTCAGGCTTTGGGCGGGGTGAGAGGCCCTGCCGACCTTGTGCTCGACGGCGCCGCCTTTCGCTTGCCGGCGGCTGCGGCGTTCTTCGCCCGCGGCTGTGCCTTTCGGCGTCAGCGCCTCTCAGTTTTCGGCGGGAACGGCCTCGCGCTTGCGCTTGTTGGAGCGGACGCGCAGCGCAACCCAGAGGCGCCGCCGAGCAGGGCGAGACGACTATCGTGACCTTTGTCGGTATCCCGACGTAGCCTTCCACCTTCGTCCAATTCGAGCCGAGGGCGTGGCCTGCCCAGATGAGGATCGTGTTCCACACCGCGGACCCCGCCGTGGTCAGGGCGGTGAACTTCCAGAAGTTCATGCGCGTCACGCCCGCCGGAATCGAGATGAGGGAGCGGAAGATCGGGATCATTCGGCCGAAAAGGACCGTCCAGGTTCCCCTCCGGTCGAAGAACGCCTCGGTTTTCTCGATGTCCGGGGTTTTGACCAGCGGGAGTTTGCCCATGAGCTTGCGCGTTCGCTCCCTGCCGAGCAGAGCGCCGACGCCGTAGAGCGCCCACGCGCCGACCACCGATCCAGCGGTGCACCACAGGATCGCCCCGAGCAGCGTGAAGCTGGCGTTTCCGGTGCCCGCCGTGAAGCCCGCCAACGGAAGGATCACTTCCGAGGGGAGCGGCGGGAACAGATTCTCCAGCGCGATGAGGGACGCGGCGCCGAATCCGCCGAGGTCGTTCATGACATCGACGGCCCATCCGGCGATGCCTGAGAGCGCCTGAGGATCGGCCGACGACGCGGCGGCAAGGAATCGAGGCACGAGGTCTCCTTGTTCTCTCTACGTTTCTTTCCACTCTATCGACCCGGCACGCTTTGCCGGCGCGATTGCACGTTGGTTCGATCCGACGGTTGCGCGGTACTCGTTCGATACGTTCGGCCTCGCTCGCACCACTCGCCGCATGAGCCGGCTCCGGGAAGCGAAAAGGCCTCCAATAGTTTGACAGACCGAGTCTGGGGAAGCGGCTGCGGTTTGCAGTGATCTGACTCCCGTGTGTTGACGGGCGGGCGGGGCCCAGGGCTGCGCGTTGACGGCGTGGCCCTCCGGGCTCAGCGCCCTCCGCTCCTCTGATCGGCTCTGGACGCTCGACGGTTCATTCGCGACGCGACCTCCGCATCTCGGTCGGCTCCGTGCGCCCCAAGGCCTCGTCATTGGGTTGTGCAGCGCCGTCAGGGGGTGAGCGGCGTCGCCAGGCGTGGCTGTGTGCGCCGGCGAGTGCCCCGCCGCTGAAGTACGCGCGCGCCGTCGAGGGTCCGACGAGCCGAGCGGCCAGCCGGTGTAGCTCGCGGGGTCAGCGCCGCCAGGCACGCGCCGCGACGTCGTCGGGCATGCCCAGCGACGCGATCGCTTCGCGCATGTCTTCGGCCGTGACCTTGTGCCCCCGCGTCAGCTCCTTCAAGCGTTCGTAGGGGTTGCCCATTCCGGTGGCGCCGCCGAGTCCGGCCGCGCGCATGGCCTGCTGGATCGGCTCGCCCAGAACCTCCCACGAGGCGTCGAGGTCCTCGGCGAGCCTTTGCGGGTTGGGGTCCACGCCGGCGAGCCCGCGCACGGGTTGTCGAGCCGGCAGCGAGTGCCCGAAAGGCGACGCCGATGTTGCGCTGCGTCGTCGAATCGGTCAGGTCGCGCTGAAGCCGCGGGTGACGAGCGTTTTCGGCGAGCGTCTCGAACAGCGCCGAGGAGACCTCGAGGTTCGCCTCGGCGTTTTCGAAGCGGATGGGATTGACCTTGTGCGGCATCGTCGAGGGGCCGGTTGTGCCCTGGGCGGCCAGGTTTTGGTGGAAGTAGTCGAGCGAGATGTACGTCCACATGTCGGTGGCGAGGTTGTGGGCGATGCGGTTCGCGTGGACGACGTCGGAGAAGAGGTCCGCCTGCCAGTCGTGCGGCTCGATCTGGGTGGTCAGCGGGTTCCACACGAGGCCGAGGCCTTCGACGAAGGCTCGCGAGAGGGCGGGCCAGTCGGCGTCGGGCAGGGCGGCGACGTGCGCGCCGAAGGTTCCGGTGGCGCCGTTGATCTTGCCCAGGTAGTCGGCGCTCGCGATCCTGCGGAGCTGGCGGCTCAGGCGGTGGGCGAAGACGGCCATTTCCTTGCCGACGGTGGTGGGCGTGGCCGTCTGCCCGTGCGTGCGCGAGAGCATGGGCAGATCCGCGTGCGCGTGCGCGAGTTCGGCGAGGGCGTCGTGGAGTTTGAGCGCGGCGGGGAACCACACGTCGGTCACCGCGCCCTTGATGCACAGGGCGTAGGCGAGGTTGTTGACGTCCTCGGAGGTGCACAGAGCATGGACCATTTTCGGTCAGGCTGGGAAGGGCGGTGTTCGGCCCGACGACGTCGGGCGCCGCCTCCATCCGGCGTTTGATGAGATATTCCACGGCCTTGACGTCGTGCTTCGTCTCGGCCTCGATGGCGGCGTGCTCGGCTATCTCCGCTTCGCCGAACTTTTGGGGATCGCCCGCGGGTAGGCGACGTCGGCCTCGGGAGACGACGGGGGCTCCCAGGAACACCTCGTTTTGTGAAAGGAAGATGAGCCATTCCACCTCGACGGCGATTCTGGCGCGGTTGAGCGCGGCCTCGGAGAGGAAGGCGGTGAGCGGGGCAACGGTTTCGCGGTAACGGCCGTCCAAGGGCCCGAGCGTAATCATGGCGTCATTGTCCCACGGATGGCGGGGACGGCGTGCGGACGGTGGGCGGTTGGCCGTGTGGACGGCGGGGCGGCGTGCGGAAGGCGGGCGGTTGGCCGTGTGGACGGCGGGCGGTTGGCCGCATGGACGGTGAGTCGGCGTATCAACGGCGGGTGGTTGGCCGTGTGGACAGCGGTCGGCGTGCGTGCGACCGTCGAGCGCGGCGTGCTGCATTCGTTTGCGACAGTCGGGCGCGGGGCGGTGCTCAGACGTATCGCCGAGGGCTTCGTCGACGGTTTGCCGCCCGTACCGCCGCCGAACAGCGCGGCGTGGACGATGAGGATGCGAGCCGATGCGAGGCCTACGCGCTCGCGCCATCCGTCGGCAAGGGGCGAGGCCTCGTTGTAGGCCGAGTAGATCCGGTCGACGAAGGGCGCGCCGAACACCGTCAGCTGCGCGAGGTCGGATTCGGCGTGCCCGCTGTGGCGAGCGAGGGTCGATGAGGACGCCGACGACGTCGTCCCGGCAGTTCCTCGCTACGCCGTCTTTCGGCGTGCCGCAGCCTTCGGCGGCTTCTTCCGCGGTGGCGAGCCCTTCGGCCGCGAGTTCCGCCGATTCGCGCGAGGCCCACATGACGTTTCCCGCCCACAGGTCGCCGTGGAGGGCCCGCGTCCGTGCCGACGGACACTGGCTGCGGCGCGTCCGAATTCGCCATCGTTCAGGCGTTCCGCCAAACGTTCGAGGGACGGCCGTGCCCTTCGAGCGCCGATGGATCCGTTTCGTCGGGCGTCGGCGAGTGCAGGGCAGGAGCCTGTCTTGCGCATGAGAACTCGCCGAAGCGGCGGGAGAGCCGGGGCCGACGAGGGGAGGGCGGCGCTGCGCCCATGACGCCGTCGCTCGCGGTGCCGTCGGCGTTGACAAGACCGGCGGGCGCCTGGCCGAACACCCTCGACCCCTCGGGGCAGAAGGCGTGGGTGGCGGCGAGTCGGCGGCCGAATTCCTCCGCCGCTGCGGGGGAGGCTGTGACGGAGGAAAGCCTTGCCGTGTCGAGGCTTGTGGCTGTTGCGCGGAGGAGCCGCACGACCGGTGCACCGCCGGCTCGGGCGGCGCGCGCCAAATCGGCCAAAAGCCGGCTGCCTCTGCGGCTGTCGCCTGCCTGCTCGCGCGTTTGGTGAAGCTCGCATTCATAACCTAGCAATGCTACTCGACCACTCGGTAATTCTGTCAATGGGCAACGCTTCCGTAGGATTAGACTCCGCTACGCTGCTTCTAGCGGAACAATAATCCGCAGGTTTATGGGAGGTCCCCTTGAAGGATCTGTCGGGTACTCAGTGGACCCAATAAGCACGCGGCATCAAGGAGGGCTAGTGGCTGAGGTGTTCGTAGATCTGACGAGTCTGGAGGCTGCTGCTCAGCATTCTGAAGAGGCGTCGGGTTCCGGAGCTCTCGGGAAGGACCCGATGGACGCTGATTCGGGGTTCCAGCGGGTCACGCCGGAGGACTCCAAAACCAGGGTCAGGGGCATTCTGGCTATCTCGTCGACAGGAGCAAGGCGCAGGAACAGATTGCGAAGGTCATAGTCGCCAAGGGGTGGACGCTGTGAAGGCGGGGCGTCGTATTCGTTTCGCTCTCCTGGCTGTTGTCCTCGGCCTCGCAGGATGTTCATCGGATGCCACCCCTTCGAGGAAGCCGACAGCGGGGAAGAAGGCGGACCCCTTCGATTTCAATAGCCGTCCATACTATTACGGAAAGAAGCCCTTTAAAGATCGAGTCGATATTCGAACGGCAGATGCTGATCTGCGGGCTGCGCTAGGTCGCGTGCGCGGTCGAATTGACGCGGAGTTTGGCAAACAGGACTGGACCTGGATAAAGGAACCAGTCAATGTCTTTTACGGATGCGCTGACGGCAAGAATGAGGGAGGAGAATATAACAACGCTCAAGGTAAAACGTACGGTATTCCAATGGACAAGTTCTCTCGTATTCATAAGATCTTCAAGGAGAGTTGAACCTCTTGGTTTCACCACTGTCGTCGTCATTTTCTGACAAAGGGACGAGCTTCGACTATTACAACGAGGGCGATGGTGGCTACATCAATATGGGCATGACCCGCGAGGAAGTCTTCGGTATGTGGTACACGACCGGATGTCGTCCGGCTCCCGCGGGATCGACGCCTGATCCCGATGGGCGTTTGGATACCGACTCCAAAGCGAGGTCTGCTGCAGCATCGCCCTGAACCGACAGGAGTCCGTTGGCTCGATCATCCAAACCTGTCGTGCGTCCTATGGGGGCTCACTAAAAGGTGCGAATTCTGCGGCGTGCGCTTGCGCGTGTGGGCTGTACGGATTGGGCTCGTGATCGCGGTTCTTAGCGGATCGGCATGCCCGCTTGTGTGGGGCTCTGCACGCTGCCTTAGCCCAGCCTCTTCTGACGTCGTTATCATGCTTGCCTGTATTTGCGGATGTCAGCACGCGAGGCTGAAAGCGTGCTTGAGCCTGGAAGACAGTATTGGCGGGAGGCGCTCCATGCCAACGCCTCCCGCCAAATGCCACCGTCGAAGTGTCAAGCGGCGAAGGGAACAAACCGCTCGAGGCGGGCGGCAGCGCTTGTCTGCGCATGCCACCACCTTTCTTCGTCGGCTCACTGCACATACACATTCATCGCGTCTGCTGAACTGACAAGCGCTGACCGTTAGGATCGCTCGCCCGTCCTGCTGACACCATCTATACAACCCTCCTATCCTTAGGCGGTCATGAGTTAATCCTGGGAAACCCCGGGGAAGCCTGTGGCGCGGGTGGCGCCTTAGAGTGCCTGTGCTGCAACCCTCGGTGTGCTCGGCAGGGCTCCCTAGGGCGTTCGTTGCGGCATCCGAGCGAGCGGCAATGGCGTCAACCCGCCCAGGGCCCCGCGTGGATTGCGGTTCGCGGCAGGTTCGGGGCAGTGCCAAGGCGCGCTTGCCGACTTTCTGACGATCGGGCCGGCACTCGGGTGTGCGTATCGGTTTCCGGAATGCTCGAGACGTCCCTCGATGTACTCGGGTCGACTATTGAGGCCGAGCCTCCTTTGCCGGCTTTCGATTTTGCCTTTTGAAATTTCACGATGTTTGTATCTAAATCACTTTTAAGTGTCAGTTTAAGTCCAGACAACTCACAAACGTCAACGGGGAAATGGCGTGATTGGGGACCAGAGTCCTTTCTCTCTTTTCTATTGCCAAAGCCGTCGAGTTTGGGAAGACTTGTGTCACCACGCGACTACGAGAGAAGGGAAAGTTGTGGCTCAGTGGTTGTAGAACCAGAGAAAGCTCGAAACTGCTGCGCAGCATTTCAGACGCAACGCTGCTGAGAGAAAACTCCGAACTGAAGGTCGCCGACGACCTGTCGAAGTGAGCGACGCCGTTCGAGGCGGCGACTCCGTAATGCTGCCGCCAAGGCGGGAGAGCAGGTGACACGCTGTCGAAGCGTCTGGGCGATGGACTGAGAAAGCGTTCAGCGAGGCGGTTCGAGCGGCGAAGAACGAATATGGCGAGACTGACTATTCGACGGCATTGATTTCAGAGGGGCTTCAGCAACGCGATCGAAGGGGAAGAAGTGATGGCGGTATTCACGTGGGGAACAATCAAAGACTGGAATGGCGACGATCTAAACGACACTTTACGCGGTCTGGCAGAAGATCGAAGGAAGGCCATGGACGTCCACGACAGCATCGGTGGCATTGATGTGAAGTCCGGGTGGGAAGGCCAAGGTGCCCGCGCAGCAGGCGATGCGCTGGGCAGGCTCAAAGACAGTTGTGCCCACCACCTAGGGTTAATCGGCGACCTCATAGAAGCGACGTCGGCTGCGCAAGACGGCGTCAACGAGGTGAAAACTATGGTTGCTGAGATACGCTCACTGGCGGAGGGGAATGGATTGACGATCGGCGAAGATGGAAGCGTGCAGGCGAACCTTCACGCTACTGCTGAAAGAGAGGTGTCAATAGGGTGATACTTAGGATGTTGCAGCCAATAATGAAAGAATGTGCAGAGTTTATTGAGCGTGCGTGCAAGAGGGCTGCAGAGGTTGATAGTGCCTATACAAGCGCCCTGGCTGCCGTATCTGAAGGAAGAGACTCAATCGAGAAGGGATTCGACGACGGACGCAGGGCTTTCCAACCTCCCGAAGGAGGGCGAGCACTGAAAGGAGTTGCCGCGTGGTGGCGCTCGTTGACAGAAAAGAACGAAAGCTGATTCTTAAAAAGAGCTAAGACGAGTTGCTGAGGGCATGGTCACGACGGAAAAATATGCGGCGCTCGGCAATATGGATGGTATCATGCCGTCAGCTCGCACAGAGATCAATGAGGCCAGGTTCCGCAAAGATTTCGAAAGTATAGAGTCTTAAGAAAGACAAACAGAGATTCTTGATAAAGCCGCAGAAAGGGGGAAAGCTATATCTGAAGTCAGCCAAGACGTCGTGGACAATTACGGGTCTCAGAGAACGTACCTACTGGTGATGAAATTAAAGAAATTGACTCAATTGATACGAAATGTAGTGATCTAGAGTCGATAAACGACACTTTGAAGAAAAAGTACGGAGAAGGACCAAATGGTCAAACGCATTTGTATTTGTATGATCCTGCCAATGGACAGCCGGGGCACGAAATGACACATGCTGCAGTAGCTGTCGGCGACTTGGACAACGCGGACCATGTGGCAACGTATGTGCCTGGAAAAGACACTACTGTGCATGGAAGCCTCGGTGGAATGACAGATCAGATGGCTCGACTCAAGGAGCGGTCCAGAAACTGCAGCAGATGGTAAGAGTGTCGCAACAATTGGGATATCGGATACGACTGTCCGCAGAGTTTCCCTGAAGCAAAGGAGTTGGATCGCGCGCAGACGGGCGGGCAGGCATTGACGAAACATCTAGAAGGAATTGCGGACGCCCGAGCGGCGGGGGGACAAGAGCTTCATCAGTCGGTTATAGGACATTCATTCGGATCCACCACATCGTCTTATGGTGTAAAGGATGTTCGTGATGGTGTAGTTCAAGATTATGTAGTAATGGGTTCGCCGGGGGTTGCTGGAACGGCATCAGAAATGAAGGTACCTGAAGGTCATACTTATGCTATGGAGTACAGGGCTTATGTCGATTACGAATCTACAGTTAATCCATCTGGTCGATACGATCCGATGATTCTTGTTGATGATATTGTATGCGCTCCTAATGGAGCTGATCCAGAAGGAAGCGGCGGCTTTACTAGCCTTGACCCAGGGAAACCTGAGGGAAGCGGTAGCCCTCATAGTGCCTACTTGACTGATGGAAGTACAGCGCAAACGAAACTGGCGGATATAGTCGCCGGAAAGCAGCTAAAGGAATAGTTTGAGCTCGTTTTCGGAATGTGGTGCCGGTCTTTCGGCTTCCGCTGCGAAAGATTCGTCCTACATGCGGAAATGCCCTTGGAACTAGGGGTCGTCATGAACTACGGATTGTGAGCGTTTACCGGGCGTTCTGAGCGCGTTGGAAGACGAGTAGAGTGTCACATGTACCTCGGACAGGTTCCTGACGGACCGTTCATGTGATGGCTAGTTAATCTCTCGGTCGGCTTACATTTGGCAAGCCTTACCCATCGGCCTCCCCCATTGTCAATGGGGGAGGCCGATTTGGGGAGAGGGGTCCTTTTTCCTCCGCTCTGATTGAGGAAATGCCTGGTGTGAGGAAAACTGGCTGGCGTATTCACCCAATGACCAGAAGGGAGATGTGTCCGAACTCGAGTTGACCCCGCCAGCCTCGAGACTGCCGCTGGCCACTCTGACGAAGCTGCCCAGAGTAGCGCCAGCTTGAGATATCAGCGACGGCATGGCTGGTGTTGACCCCTGCCATGAAAGGAGTGCCTCGGATCTGCGGCCGGGAGCGCCGCCAGAGTTGATTCGATTTCGGCAAAGATGACTCAGGGTCTGAGATAGCTTTTTGCCGATGCCCCTTCGATCCGCCAAAGAGGCATACAGTCAAAGCTGACGATTCTACGAAGGTAGATTTCACTCGCTTCAAAGAGTGCGATGGAGCGAAGAAATAATGGCGGGGGCAGAATTTGAACTGGGGAGCAGTCAAGGAATGGAAAAGCTCTGGATTGGCCCCAGTTGTCGAGGGACCTTATAGAGGAGCGGCGAACTGCAATGGCGGTACACGATAGTATCGCGATCTGTCGACGTTGCCTCCAATTGGAAAGGCGCTGGCGCATCGTCGGCTCAGGACGCTCTAGGGAAGCTTAAGGAGATCTGCGCCCACCATCTTGGTTTAATTGGCGAACTTCTTTCCGCAACGGGTGTAGCGCAAGACGGCGTCGGTGAAGTGGAAAGCTGGTTGCACGAAGCCGCGACCATCGCCGAATCGAGATGATCTTGTTATTGATGATGCGGGTACAGTCTATGATCCTAATCCTATTTCAGCCGTAGACGCCGATACTATCAATGCCATAATGGCAGAACGCAATGCTAAAATCCGAGAGTGCGCCAGCAAAGTCAATGAGGCCTGTAATAAAGCCGTGGAGGTAGATGAGGCCTACGTTAGGGTTCTGGGCGACGTGTCGCAGGGTAAAGACGCCAATCCTGAGGGATTCGATGACTCGACACCGGGTTTGCCGAACTTGCCGAGAGAAGGTGCGAGTACGGAAGAGATGGCTGCCTGGTGGTATTCGTTGAGTGATCGAGAGCGTGGAGAGATAGGGAGAAAGCTAAAGAGGATATTAAGGCCGGTCGTCCTACTAAGTATGAAGCCCTTGGAAACATGGACGGCATTGATGCGCGTACCCGCGGTGAAATCAACCGGGAAAGAGTCGACCGAGACATCAGGTCTCTTGAAGATAGGATAAGCAGGGGCGTGGGAAGGGGTGCTTGCAGATTCCGACGCAGAAAGGGCCCAGAGTGAGACGGCTGATCTTAGAAATCAGCTTAGCGAGTTGGAAAAGATTAGAGATGCAGGCAACCAAGACGACGTCAGCATTTACCTTTATGAGCCGGCGACAGGAGAAGACGGTCATGAAGCCACGCATGCGGCATTGGTTGTAGGCAATATCGACGATGCCGACAACGTTACGACCTATGTTCCTGGGATGACCACAACTGTTGAAGGGAGTGGAGGTTTGGTTGGTCAGATGAGAGCCCTTAAAGAAAGTCAAGCCGAATCTGAGGGGCAGGAAAGCGTTGCCGCTATTGCTTGGATGAGGCTATGATGCGCCTCCGGGGCCGTGGACCGGCGATGCGTCTGTTACGGGTACGCACGATGCCGAACTGGGCGGAAATAGTCTTGCAAAGCACCTGGAAGGAATCGAGGACTCTCGTACTGCTTCCGGAAAGCCGGTACACCAGTCCGTTCTCGGTCATTCCTATGGTTCAACAACTTCATCCTATGGTGTTGCGCAAGTGAGGTCGGGTGTTGTTGATGATTATGCCGTACTTGGTTCCCCAGGAGTCAAAGGTACCGCAGAGACGATGCATGTTCCCGAGGGGAACAGTTATGCCATGGTCCACGACTTCGATATTCGTGAAGGCGCGGGAGATATAATTAATGTCGTTAACGATGTTGGGGGTCCAATTCGGGACAGTTCTGGTGCCCTGGGTATTGATCCGGTTGCCTCGGGATCTGGTTTCAAGGTCCTGGATCCGGGGGGTTCAAACGCTTGGACCTCTTTTTGGGGCGCATACAAGCTACTTGGATGAGGGGAGTGAGTCGTTGCGAAACCTTGCCAAAGTCGTGGCGGGCACTGCGGGATGAGATTCTTGCGGCCCTGGGAGCTTTTGGCCCTTGGTCAAAGGCAAAGTCCGAAGGCCGGTGGCGACTGGATTCCGCCGGTTTGCGTCATGAGGGTACGAGCCGTTGGAGCTTGGTTGTCGAGTTCGAGCCATCGAGACTCAGCTATCGGGAGTCCGAGTGTGACGGAACCCCTAAACGCAAAGGAGGGAGGTAGCATGTTCGAAGTCGGACGGCCTTTTTGATGACGGTTTGAAGCCGTTTGGCGAGCGGGAGGACGTCGATTCCGCCCGGCGTGGGTTGGCGGACGCGCTGGCCCGCGCACGAGAGCGCATCGACGACCTGCTCGGGCCGCGCCAATGGACCTGGATCGATTCCCCGGCCGAGAAAGCAGGGCCGTGCCATGTCGGCGATGACCGCGGCGGAATCGACTTTTCCCGCCAAGGAATGACGATGGGTGTTCCGCGCAGCGTATTCGGCGAGCTCGTCGACGTCGTGCGCGAAGAGGTCGGCCCGCTCGGCTTCACGGAAACCGTCGACATCTCCGTCGACGAAACCGGCGAGGTCAACCTGTTCAACGTCGACGACGGAGGCTACGTCGGGAATCGTCCTATCCGGCGGACCTCGCGCCTTCTCCATGCGCTACACCACCGGATGCCGCCCGTTTCCCAGGACCGCCCGTTTCTCAAGGACGCCTCCGCTGCGAACGTTGGCCGCGCCGAAGCCAAGGCATCCGGTGCGCGTGGAAGAACTGGGGCCGATGCGGACGGCGTCGATTCCCTCAATTCGGGGCGGCCGGGAGGTGCGGATCGGCGGATTGGGGAACGCCGAGTCGTTCCGGAGCGAGCGCCAGGGCCGAAGGCTGGACGGCACAGCGAGGCTGCCGGGGAGCTCAGAGCGCTGGCCGACGTCGGCAGGGGCGTCATCGCGCTAGCCTTCGAACGGCGGCGACCCAGCTGCGCGGGACGGCGGCGATTCGGCCCAAAGGGTCACGCGCGGCGGTCGCCAAATGACGCACACCCGAGTGGAGCCGAGCGGCCAAGTCGAGCCACTGGCTCAAGCGATTCCGCACACCCAAGACGAACCGCCGCAAAGCTGGAGAATTCAAGGCGAGGCTGCCTCGCCGGACGGGAAAACCCACGTCGACCGCTCCCGATGCGGCTGAACCGAAGCGGGATGCGGGGGACGGTTGGACCTCGCGCTGGCCGATGAAGTCGACGACTGACGCGGTTGGCCGGGGTCTTCCTGTGAAGCCCGGCCAACCGCGTCGAAGCAACTGCATCAGAATAGGGTGGCCGCTGTGCTGAAGCTCGTGTGGCCGCCTTGCGTAAAGCCTAGGGTGGCCTTGCGTAAAGCCTGAGTGGCCTTGCACAAAGCTTGAGTGGCCTCCGCATGAGGGAGGCGACCCGGATTTGAAGCTGCAAGGGGCTTTGCCCCCGGGCGGCTTCCGCCTGTGGGAGACCGTCAGCCTATCGGATACCGTCCGCCTGTCGGAAACCTTCCGCTTGCGGAAGGCCGTCCCGCTGGCGAGACGATCCCGCGTGGCGTCGGCCGATCTGCAATCGGCCGACGCCAAGCGGCAGGAGACGCCGTCGGCAGGGTCACTGCCACGTCGCCGTCGTCGGGTCGACGCCGTTTGCCCTCGCATTCTCGTCGATGATCGACTTCAGCCAGTCGGTGAGGCCGGGCTCGATCTTGTCGTAGTACTGGCGGAACCGGTCGTCCGTGACGTACCCGCGCGCGATGAGCACGTGCTTGGAAATGCGTCACGTCAAACCATGTGCCGAGCGAAGCGCGGTGGGCCTCAGCGAGCTCATTCGCCCGATCCGAGCCGGGCTCGACGCCGTCGCCTTGGCTTCCGCCAGAGACTGTTCGAGGGCTTGGGTGTCTCTGCCGACTCTGAACCAGTCCTGTGGCGTCATCTTCGCCTTGACGGCCTCGGACTGGCGCCATTCCGGGGTGTCGCCCCACTTGGCCTGAGCTTCCTCTTGCCACGCAGGATCCCAGCCGCCGAAGTGTTCCGCCTTCTGGGCGGGGTCGAGATTCGTTCCCATCTTCATCGTCTCCATAATGTGGTCTACTGCGGAGACTTTCTGCCGCAGATGGGAGATGCGTTCGAGGAGCAGTTCGCGTTGCCTGGCCAGGTGCGCGAGCTCGTCCAGGCCCGGATCGTCGAGCAGCTCGGCGATCTGCGCCAGGGCCATGCCGGTTTCGGTACAGACACACGCGCTGGATGCGCTCCACGTCCTCCCGGGTGTACAGCCTGTAGCCGGACCACGAACGCCAGCTCGGGCGCCACCAGGGCCGATTTCGTCCCAGTGGTGGAGCGTGCGAACGCTGACGCCCACAAGGTCGGCGACCTGGCCCACGGTCAGCTCCTGCATGTTCTCTCCCATGGCTCTAGCTTCCAACCTCACGTCGCGTGAGGGTCAAACGCGGCGCGAAAACGGCGAAAGGGGCGTGTCTCGGCTTGGGGTTGCGGCGGCCGCGGGAAGGGCGCGGCCCCGCAGATGGCGGAGCATGACCGCGAGAAGCCGGAAGTTGCGACGGACTGCGACCTGGCGGGGTGCGGCCGCGAGAGGCCGAAAGCGACGCCCAGAAGGCACGCGCCGGAGACCTAGCGCCGCCGGTACTCCTCCGGGAGCATCGCGTCGGTGAAGGTGTTGAACAAGGACAGGAGGGCTCCGCCCATAATCGCCGCTGCCCAGGTGGACACGGTCACGCCTATGTCGAACCCGGCGGTGAGGGCTGCGGTGAGCTTGAGCATTGCGGCGTTGACTATCAAAAAGAACAGGCCCAACGTGAGAATGTACAGCGGTATCGACAAGAACACCAGAATCGGGCGGACCAGGCAATTGACGACGCCGAGGACCGCCCCCGCCGCCAAAAGTAGAGGGCGATGTCCCGATTGTTGCCCAAGCCGTGCTGGCTGATGCCCGGCACAAAAAGCACACATAGCCACAGGCCGAGGGCGTTGATTGCTGCGCGAACTAGGTATCTCATGCCGCAACTCTGAGGCCGAGCGCTGGAATTTGCCTGGGTCGTCGGTTTGATTGCGCCCTCCGCCGACCCCCGTCGAAGGGCAATTCGCATTGCACCCGTCGAAAGGCGCCTGCGTTGCCTCGTCGAAGGGGCGCTCGCGTCGCCGCCGTCGAAAGGCGCCTGCGTCGCCTTGTCGAAGAACCGCTCGCATTCCCCTGTTGAGTAACCGCGCTCGCGCCGCCCGCGCGGGGCACACTAGATGCATGGGCAAGCAGCAGTGGTTCCGCCCAGAGATCCTCGATCTTCCCGCCTACGTGCCCGGCAAGAAGGGCGGGAACACAGACGTCGTCAAACTCTCGTCCAACGAGAACCCCTTCCCTGCGCTGCCTGCCGTCCAGGCCGCGGTTTCAGCCGCCGTCGGCGACCTCAACAGGTATCCGGACATGTTCGCCACCGGGCTGATCCACGACATTTCGTGGTTTCATCAGGTGGGTCAGACGACGGCGTCGTCGTCCGGCAACGGATCGACTGCGCTCATCGAGAAGATCCTTCAGGCGGTCGTGACGCCGGGCGGCGAGTCGTGCTTCCCTGGCGCTCCTTCGAGGCGTATCCGATCGCCGTCCAGGCTGCCGGGGGAGCGGCCGTCAAAGTGCCGCTCAACGCCGACGGATCGCACAATCTGCCGGGCCTGCTCTCCGCCGTCACCGAACGCACCCGCGCGCTTTTGCTGTGCAGCCCCAACAACCCGACCGGCGTCGCCCTCAAACACACCGACCTGGCGGGGTTCCTCGCAAAGGTCCCTCGAGCGCGTGCCCGTGCTGCTCGACGAGGCGTACATCGACTTCGTCGACATGGACGACGCCGTCCGCTCCGACGAGCTGCTGCGCGAGCGCAAACCTCATCGTGCTGCGGACCTTCTCCAAAGCCTACGGGCTGGCCGGGAATCGCGTCGGCTACGGACTGGGGCAGCCGGAGATGGTCGCCGGGCTGAGGGCGATCGGCACGCCCTTCGGCGTCAACGCCCTCGCCCAGATCGCCGCGAGTGCCGCCTTGCACTCCCAAGAGGAGGTGCGGGCAAGATGCGGCGTGATCATTCAGGAGCGCAGGAACCTCGTAGCGGCGCTCGCCGCGCACGGCATCGCCGTCCCGGCATCCCAGGCGAACTTCGTCTGGCTCGCCGGATTCGGCGAAGCCCTCGAAAACGCGTGCCTCGAGGAAGGCGTGACCGTGCGCCGTTTCGGCGAGGAAGGCGTGCGAGTCAGCGTGGGCGAGACCGAGGGCTCGCTGCGCCTGCTCAGGGCCGTCGCGTCGATTCTCTGAACGGCAGGCAGGAGGCCTGCCGGAACGAGCTGGACGAGTGCTTGCAGAGGCGGTGGAACGGGAGCGCTTCCAGAGGCGGTGGATCGGGCGCTCGGAAAACGGCTGTTGCCAAGCGTCGCGTCAAACGCTCTGGAAAGCGGCGGGCGTGGAAAGCGACTAGCGTCAATCGCCCGAAACCCGAAGCGCTTAAAAGACGGTGAGCACGAAGGCCAGCGGGTGAGGACTTCACCCGAGGCCGATGGCTTTGACGCTCAGGGCATGCCCGCGCGTCCGAGGAGCAGCACGACGACGGCGCGGATTGCGATGACGAGCCACACGGCTGCGTGAATCCAGCCGAGCCTCCTGCGCCATGCAAGACGAACGCAGCCGCCCGCTCACAAGGCGTGCCACAGGATGGATGCGGCGGGGTAGACGTTCGATCCGCGCTCGCGGATGTTCGCTTTTGACGATGAAAAGCGTTCCGGCGAAGTACCCGAAGAAGAGGGCGGTCAACAGCCAGGCTCGGGGCGAGGCTGCGAACCAGGCGCCGTCGCCCGCAGTAGTCGAACATCACAGGGATCATGGGACAGGCGGCGACGATGGTGTCGGGCCGAAATCAGCGAGCGCTCGTCGCGTTTCCACGCCTCCACGCCGCGACGGCCACCAGCGGCGAAGACGAGCGCCCACCGCCACAAATGGGGGCGCTGACGAGCGAAGCCAAGCCCAAAGCCGCGACGATCAGCCCGTAGAGCCGCACCGGCGGAAAGTAGCGTTCTTGCATCTGGTTTGAGCCACACCGTGGCGCTGTAAAGGAAGTATCCGACGAACCAGGCGCGAGAGACCACGATCTCGACGAGGCCCGAAAGCCGCCCTCGACGACGCCTACCAAAGGGGGATCGTCACCATCGCCCAGCGCGCCATGGTATTGCAGGAATCCACAGCCTCGCGTTGCGCCGCTTCTTGCGTTTCCTGCGCGAAGTTCCGGCGAGGCTTTGCCGACAGTCGTGGAAGTCATGGTCAAAGTCTACCGTCCGGGACCCGAAGGAGGTAAGGCAAACCTAATCGTCCGGGTTCGGGCGGGGCAGCCGTCCCAGCCCGGAGGGGCGTGCTGAGGCCGGAGAGCCGGTCGGAAAACCGGGCACGGGAGAGCCAGGCACGGCTCGAAAGAGTCGGTCGGAAAACCGGTCAAAAAGCCAGGCACGGGCCGGAAAGCCGGTGGAAAGCGCTCAGAAAAAGCCGGTCAGAAAGGCCGGTCAAAAAGCCAGGCACGGGTCGGAAAACCGGTCGGAAAGCGCTCAGAAAAAGCCGGGCCGCGGCTCGCCTGAGCTGGAATCCTTGCCGGAAAGCTCGCTGGGTGCAGGTGATCCCCTGCTCCTGGAGACCAGAACACCAGATTCCCGTTGTGGGAGACGGTTGAGCCGTAGGCGACCTGGATGGAGGAGTTGAGCGCCGATTGCAGTCGGCAGTCACCTCTCTTCGCCTGGCTCAGATGGTGAGGTGGCCGTTTTGTTCTCACAGCCGTCGGGAGACGGGTAGTCGTAGATGTAAATCGAGCAGGAGACGCTCTCGTCGTCGTCATCGAACTTGCAGCGGATGTTGTAGCTTCCCGGTGGTGAACTCGGTTACGTCTTTAGGCGCCGCTGGGGGCCGGGGCTCGCAAAGATGCCACCACGAGCGGTCGGAGGCGAGGTCGGAGACTTCAGACGTGCTCTTCTTCATCTGCTTCGTCAGATCGACCGTGTACTCGGCGCCGCAGTTTTTCGACAGCGCGGACATCGCGGACGTGGCGAGCTTTCGCTCCTTGCTGAGCTTGTCTTCCTTTTTCGCCGCCTGGATGAAGACAGTCAGGCTTTTGGCGTCGTCTTTGACCGTGCACGAGCTCTTTTCCTTGAGCTGCGAGACGGCCTCGCGGGCCTCCTCCAGCGAGCCGTTGGCGTTGAGCGTGGTCTTCTTTGTGGTCGACGGCGCTTCCGCGGTCGTCGACGTCGCCTTCGGATCCTTGTCGGGATCGGCGGCGTCGCGCCCGTCGCGTATGACCTTGATGTAAAAGACGGCCAGTGCGAGAGCAACACTCCTGCCGCGAAAAACGAGGGAAGTAGAGGGGGCGGCGGGACTCGGGGGGTTGCTCCTGCCATTGCGGAGAGCCTTGATCAAGCCACGGATTGTCAGGCGCAGAGCTCATTTGCCTGATCACCGTCCTTTCAGATCGCCTGCCTAGCATTTCAAAAGTAACCTACCGGGCACCCTTCTTGCTAGTTCTGTCCACTGTGAGGCGCAGCCTCCGTTTTGAACCCCGGTTTCTCACGGGGAGGTTAAATCTGAAAAGAATCTTCCCGGGGCGAACTCGGCTCCGGGCCTTCTGCTGCATCGCCCCGACCCCTGCCGGAGGTTGCTGCTATTGTGGAGAGTGTGCAGGCGTCCGGTCAGAAGTGCAGACGCCCGGTTGACGAGTTTGGAAGGCATGGCAATGAAAGAAATGGCGTCTGGCGACATCAGCGCCGCGGATCTGGCGCGCAGCGCCGATTTGCTTGAGAGGATCCACGGGACCTTCAGGGGCCGCGTCGTGGGGCAGGACGCGCTGTACACGGCCCTCGTCACGTCCTTGCTCGCAAGGGGGCACGTGTTGCTCGAGTCTGTGCCGGGCTTGGCCAAGACCACGGCCGCCACGACGATCGCCTCCGCGATGTCGGGGACGTTCTCAGCAGATCAATGCACGCCGGACCTTATGCCGATGACATCGTCGGCACGCAAATGTACTCTGTATGAGACCGGCACCTCACGACCCAGCTCGGTCCGGTGCACGCCAACGTCGTCCTTCTCGACGAAATCAATCGATCCTCGGCAAAAACGCAGTCTGCGATGCTCGAAGCGATGCAAGAGGGTCAAACTTCTATCGGAGGGGCCGTCTACGAACTCCCGCGTCCCTTCACCGTCATGTGCCACGCAGAACCCAATCGAGAGGAGGCACGTACGTCCTTCCGAAGCCCAAATGGACAGGGTTCCTCATGAAAGAGGTTTTCGACCTATCCGAAGCCTCCGAAGAGGGTCGAAATTCTGACGAGGACGGCGACGGGCACGTTCAACCGAAGAAGGAGCGAGAATCCGGTCACCACGGAAGACGTTCTGTTCCTTCAGAACACGGTCCAGCGGGTCTACGTCGACGACGCCGTCAAGAAATACATCGTCGCGATCGTCAACACCACCCGCGGCGGCGGGCCAGGCCGATCCAGGGGCTTATGGAGAACATCCGGGTGGGAACCTCCCCGCGCGGCAGCCTCTCGCTCATGCAGGTGGGCGGGCCCTGGCGCTTCAGGCGGGGCGCAACTACGTCATTCCCGACGACGTCAAACAGCTGCGGCACGCCGTGCTGCGCCACCGCCTGGTTCGGACGTTCGACGCGCTGGCCAACGACGTCACGCCGGAGGCGCTCATCGACATGGTCTTCAACGCAGTGCCGACGCCATGACCCGCACGACAGCAGGCCAGGAATGGCTCTCGCTACGCGCCGCCTGTCGCTCCCGCAGGTCAGGCGGGCGGCCGGCCTCTTCGAGGGCTCACACACCTCGATCCTCACGGGCAAAGGAAACGACTTCGAGGACCTCACCGACTACCAGCCGGGGGACGAGGTCCGGGACATCGACTGGAAGGTGTCCGCCCGCGCCGGAAAGCCCATCATCCGCCGGTTTGAGCGCGACACCGACGTCTTCACCCAGCTGCTCATGGACACGAGCCTCGAAATGCGGGCGCTGGCGCCGTCGGGCGAGGCGAAATCGGCGATCGCCTTGGCGACGGCGGAGACCCTCGCCTATCTCGCCTCGTACCGCGGCGACAGGGTGGGCCTCGTCTACGGCAACTCGGCGGGGGCGATGCGCCTTCCGGCCCGCCACGGTTTGAGCCATCTCGATTTCGTGCTCGATCGCACCGAGCACGCCTTCGGAGCAGGCGCAGGCGAGACTAACGTCACCGCCGTCGTCGATTACCTCTTGAAGACGACGCGGGAGCGCTCGCTCGTCATTCTCGTCACCGATCAGTTCTGGCCGACTCCCGCGGCGGAATTCACCCTTCGCCGGATCCGCGAACGCCACGAACTCATGGTGGTCCGCATCGAGGACATGCCCCTGACCGCCGAGGGCGTCGCCGCGATGGCAGACATGGGGAGAACCTCTTCCTCCCCGGTATGTGCGTGAGGGACGTCGAGTGCAGCGCGAGGTCGAGGCGGGCGCGCGATGCGCGAGTGGGGCGCGTCGAGCTGCTGGCCCGCTACGGCGTGCTCAATGCGTCGCTGGCTTCGTCCGCCGACATCCTGCCCGTCGTCGTCCGGCCTGTTGAAGAGGCAACATCATGCAAAAGTAACGAGTTATTCCGGCCGGGACGGGCGCCAGGGGATCGTCACATTGGCCGCCGGCCTCGCCGCGTTCGCGCAGCGATCTTGTGGTTTTGTGGGCTGGCATTACGCCTACGCCAGGCGGCGCGGACTGCAGATCGAGCTCGCCCCGGTCGTTCAAACACAGCGCGAACGTTGGTTCCACGCTCCAATCGATTCGGACGGAGGACTTGCGCGAGCTCCATCAGCTTCTTTCGCGAACCATGCGTGAGATTCTCGGGCGAAAGAGGGCGGGGCGGGATCTGAGCACGTGGACCGTCTCAGACCTCAGGGCGAGCGGAAAGTTCACTTTCGGTGTGCGGGCTCCTCGAGTCGTGGGGAGCAGCCCGCTTTCGGCCCCGTGAGCCAGGCGGACGCCGAAGAGTCCGTCCGGCGCGCAGTCGAGGAGGTTACATCGTGGTAGTGCCCTGGGCGATTCCCCTGATCTGCCTTGCGTCTGCGGCCATAGGGCTTGCCGCGTGGTTTCTCGGCAAGGACCGGCGCGCCCGGAGCGTCTCCTACGTTGCGCACACCCGCTTCCTGCGCCGGGGCGCGAGGTATCGCAGCCGCATGGCGAGACTGCGGCTGGCGGCGGCGGCTCTGGTCGCCGCCATGGGGGCGGTTGCCGTTTCCTCGGCGGTCATCGTGGCGCGGCCGTCCGAGTTGAGGGCCCACTCCTCCAAATTGGCTTCGCGCGACCTTATCCTCTGCCTCGACGTCTCGGGGTCCGTCGAGGCGTTCGACGCGCAAGTTCTCAAGACGTTCGCGGAGATGGTCGATCAGTTCCACGGCGAACGGGTCGCCCTCGTCGTGTGGAACCGGTCCTCGACGGTCGTGTTCCCCCTGTCCGACGATTACGCGATGGTTAAGGAAGAGCTGGGCCGCGTCAGGAAGGTCCTCCAAGGAGGCCGAGACGTCGACGACCTGTACACGAGGACTTCCGCGGGAGACCGGTTCGCGGGCGCCTCGCTCATCGGCGACGGACTGGTCAGCTGCACGCAGAGCTTTGACTACGGAGACAAGGACCGTTCCCGCACGATTCTCTTCGCCACGGACAACTGGCTTGAAGGCAGCCCGGCCTTCAAGCTGAAAGAGGCCGCGAGCATAGCCCACAAGCGCAAGATACGCGTTCTGGGGCTGCTCATCAGCGGATACCGCACGGGGCCAGAAACGAGTTCCGTCTCGACGATTCAGCGGATAGGCGGGAAGGTGTACGACGCCCAGAGGCGCCCGGGCCGGCGAGCAACGTCAAGAGAAGTCCAAGCCAAGACAAGAAAGGAGCTGGCTGGGACACTGCGCAGGCCAGCGTCGTCGACACGCCGACCGTTGGCCTGCGCTTGCGGGAGTCGCCGTCGTTCTGATCATCGGGTTGGCGTGGAGGTACCGGCTGTGATGATGTGGATATGGCCCGTCTGGCTCGTCGCCCTCTTTCTCATTCTCGGGCTGGGCGCGTGCTTCTTTTGCTGGAACCGCGAGCAGGCATCGCACAAGGGCGCTTGGAAGGACTGGACGAGGCGTGGGCTCATGGTTGTGACGGTCGCCTCCATCGGCGCCGCGCCGAGCGTGGCGCTTCCCCAGGAAAAGACGGTCCGAGGGGCGAATGTCTTTTTCGTCGTCGACACAACCGGCTCGATGAACGCGGAGGACTACGACGGCAAGAAGCCTCGCCTGGAAGGCGTGAGGGCGGACATTCGCCAAATAGTCTCTCGGATCCCGAACGCCAGGTACTCGATCGTCTCGTTCAACTCCGGGGGCCACCAGAGAGCTTCCGATCACCACCGACGCCGCCGCCGTCGAATCCTGGGTCCAAAACGGTCAAACCGAGCAGTCGGAGGCTATTCGAACGGGTCCTCGGTGCACCGCCGGTCGAGGTCCTCAAGCGCGAGCTCAAGCGTTCCCGCAGCAGCCACCCCCGGTCCGTGCAGCTTGTCTATGTATTCAGCGATGGCGAGCCGCGCGGCGCCAAAGGACAGGAGAAAACTTATGACCAGGTTCGCGACCTCATCGACGGCGGAGGCGTTCTCGGATATGGAACGGCGGCCGGCGGCCCGATGAAAGAGACCGGATTCTCCGGCGCGGGCAAGTATATTCAGGGACTCAAACCCGGCAAACGGCCATTTCGAAGATTGACGAGAAGGCGCTCAAAACGGCGGCGGGCCAGCTGAAGGTCAATTACATGCATCGCATGGCGCCGGGCCAGACGATCGATGTGCCCAATGTGTCCAAAATGGAGCAGCGCACCAGCGACGGCCGCGAGGAGCGCAGCCCGTGCTGTAGGCCCGCCGACGTCGCGCTTGCGACGCTCGCGGCTGGGGAGATCGCTGCCACGATGCCGCGCATCCGATTGAGTGGGGGCGAAAGTGAGCGAGAACGGGACGGCTGTGACGGCGGCGGGCCGAGAGCGGGCGGAGGCTGAGCTGGGCGAGAGCCCAGCCGATTGCGGGCGGCGACGGGCTGGCGACGGACGACGTCGGCCTGATGCTGGGCGGCGGCGTCAGCCTGACGGAAGGCGAGATCGCGCCCACAACCCTGCGCAGGATGAGAGCGTGGAAATGGGGCGCGGCGCGGTCGTCATTCTGCTGACGCTGTGGTGCGCGGCGATGTTCCTGCTTCCGCGCTGGGCCCGCATGGCCTATGACTCCGACCGAGAGCGTCCGCAGGACGCTACCGTTTGGCGATGAACATCACGCCGAGCTTTCTGCAGGGAGCTGGGAGGCGCGTTTCAATCTCGGCACCGCCTTGGCCAAGGGCAAAAGGCACTCGGAGGCATCGGCAGCCTCTCGATCGCTTTGGACAGGGTTCCGGGGGTCCAAGAGGACCGGCACCATCCGCCGAGGCGGACGGACCGAATACAGAGAGTCAGGCGAAACCTCTCTCTCGCCTACGAAAAACGCGGAGATCAGTCCAAGGCGCCGGCCGCAAGAGACGCCGCCAAAGGACTACGCGAAAAGCCTTTCCTCGACGATGTCCTTGCTCGAAAAGAACAACGACAAGAACAAGCGGTCAGGATCGCCAGGACAAGAAGGCGAATCCTCCTCGCCGAGCACTCAGAATCGAGTCAGAACCCGGGCCAGAATCAGCCAGAATCCAGTCAGAGCTCGGCCAAAATCCGAGTCAGAGCCCGGCCAGAATCCGAGTCAGAATCAGCCAGGATCCGGGCCAAAAGCCCGAGTCAGAGCCGAGGCCAGAATCGAGTCAGAGCCCGTCGCGGTCGCAGAGTCCGAACAGCCCGGGCCGGGGATCCCAGCCAGAACCCGAGGGGCGCTTCCCCGACGCCCGCACCGCCGTCGAACGATCCGAAGACGGACGAAAAGGAGAAGAAACTCAAAGAGAAACCGCGAAGGCGACGAGGATGCCCGCAGGAACGGCGGAGGCTACAAAGTCGATTGGTGAAAGGCTGCAGGTGCCGCCGCGCGCGGCATGACCGCCAGTGAGCATGAGCCGCGCAAGCGGCGAAAGAGTCTGCAGATCGCCCTCGAGGCCAGGGGACCGACTCCAGGTCGCCTTCCCGAGCCACCCGCAGCGCCGTGTGGCTCGGGCCGAGGCGCGGCTCGCCCTTCGCATACGCCGCCCACAGCCGCATTCGGCGTTCGCCGGGCAGGGGCCAGTCGCCGTCGGGCCCGCGACGAGGCCGACGTCGGCAGCGACAGACACCTCGATCCCGAGCTCCTCGCGCAATTCACGGTGCAGGGCGCTTTCGGGGTCCCTCTCGGGCTCGACTTTGCCGCCGGAAACTCCCACAGGCCGCCGAGTTCTTGCGGATACGAGCGTTGGGGGCCAAAACGCGGAGCTGAGGAGAGCGCGCGAAGATCGCCGCGGCGACGATGAGTGCTGACATCCCGTTCCACGATGTCAGAGGAGAGGCGCCGTGCACGACGCCGCGCCGCCGAGCAGCGGGAAGCCCGATGCCGAGGGGGCTGTCGATGCATGCGGTTGAGGACCGGCGGAAGCCTCCCCGCAGAAACAACTGCGGCCGTCTTGCGAAACACTGGAGTGCGTGTTGGTACGAGCACGGACTTCGCCAGATCGACTGGGTGGCAACACGCGTGCCTGTGGACGTGGACGGTGCAGGAGCGGTTCGGTGGTTGAAGGAGACCACGGGGATTACAGGGATGGGACTCGATCGGAAAAGCGAACCGGGTGACCGTTGAGTCTTCCGCGGGCTCCTCGTGATGCGCGAGCGCCGATAGTCGCGTCGGTCGCGTCGCTGCCGACCACGCTGATGTGGGGCTGGTGCCCCGGTTCAACGAGGAGACGGCCGCCCATCGATCGCCCTCGCCATGAAGGAATACGAGAGAAACAGGGGTTTGACGAATTCGCGGCGGAAGAGGTCGAGTACCGGTCCGAGGCCGGCCGTTCGACGTCGTCTCAAAGCTGGCGGAAGACGTGGCGCTGCTGCGTGAGCGACTCTTCGGGCCTGACTACCGGTTTTACATGCCCTCGATGAATGTGTCCCGGAAATCGGGTGACGATCGCTGATATGGGAGCATTCCGCGCGAGGCGCTGTCGGTGGACTTCCTCGAAGCGATGGCCAGGTGCGTCAGATGCTGCGGAACGTCGCAGACCCGGCGTGGTCTCTTGACGACGTTTGCGCGCCTCGCGGGCGCTCAGCTCGTGGAGGTGGGCCTCGACTGCTGGCGTTGACTAAGGACGACGAAGCGGTGGAGCTCGAGATCAGACGCAATCGCTCCGGCTCCATTTGCGACGTCGCGATGCGCAGCTCTCCGCCGGCGTCGCCAAGAACCGGAGATCGACCCCGGCGGTTTTCCCTGGTGAGGGCGCGCGCCGTCTGTCCCGTCAGCCGACGCCGGCGGCTCTTTTCCATTTTCTGACCTTGGCGCGAAACGTTGTAAAGGGGGCGACGGTGTTGATGTGAATCCACGCCACACCGGCCACGCGGACGGCGTGGAGGACGCCCACGCCGCCGCTGCTCGCCGAACAGGTCGCTTTTCGGAAAGCGAGCCGCCCGGTCGCATGCACGGCGTCGACTCGCTCGTCGAATGCGGCGGTCAGCTCTCGGCGAAGCTTCGGCCCATGCGGGTAAAAACCCTCGCAGAGGCCTCCGAGCCGATTCCACTTGATTCCCGGCGCGGGGGTGACGACGTCGAGCCCCGCCTGCTCGTCGCGTTCCCATCCCAACAGCAGATCCATCCACCCGAGCTGGTAGGCGATCATCTGGCGCGGCGATCGATCCGCGCCTTCCGGGACATCGTCCCAAGAGCCTTCGGGAATGCTTTCGAACTCCGCGGCGAACAGTTTGGCTCGCCTGCGAATCTCGGCTGTGAGTTCGGCGGAAGACGCGGCTACGAAGGCATGAACGCTCGCTCTCGTCGGTGGATGGAACCGGCGGAGCGCCGTGCAGCGGATGGAGCCGGGCGTGTCGGGCTCTGCACGGCGCCGGCCGCAACCCGGCCTCGAATCCGAGGGCGGTCAAATGCAGGAAATGGAGCGGGCGGGGTCGAACCCGCCTCCCGTGGCGCGAAGGAAGCTTCCATTCTACCGATGGGACTACGCCCGCATGACGCGAATGAAGTTGTATCAGATGGAGCGGGAGGCCGCGCCACCGAGCTCGCTTTCCGCGGCGGCGCCCTACCGAACGCGAAAACCCGCGAGACTGAAGCTTCGGCGCGCCGGCTCTTTAGAGACCTGCCAACCGTGCTTCTCTCCGACCGCGACATTCGCTCCTGCGTCGATTCCGGCCGGGTCCGCCTGGAACCGTGGGACCCGCAGATGATCCGGCCGTCGAGCGTCGACGGTCACGCTCGACCGTCTTCAGGCTCTTCAACAACCATAAGTATCCGGTCATCGATCCGGCGGCCGACCAGCCGGAGCTCACGCCTCGTCGACGTCTCCGCCGAGGGGTCCCTCATTCTGCACGCGGGCGATTCGTCCTCGGTTCGACTTACGAGAAGGTGACGCTTGCCGACGACGTCGCCGCCCGCCTCGAAGGCAAGTCGAGCCTGGGGCGGCTGGGGGCTCACGCACTCGACCGCCGGATTCATCGATCCGGGGTTTTCGGGCCACGTGACCCTCGAGCTGTCGAACACGGCGACGCTGCCGATCGTCCTCTACCCGGGCATGAAAGTGGGGCAGCTGTGCTTCTTCCAGCTGTCCTCGGCGGCCGAGAAGCCCTACGGCTCGGGTGCCAGCGGGTCGAGGTACCAGGGTCAGCGCGGGCCCACGGCTTCGCGCTCCCATCTCAACTTCCACAGGATCGACGTCGGCGAGGCGCCCGTCGAATGATCGACGTCGCGCGGCGTTCCCATTCACGCGATAATATGACCAGCGACAAGAAGGGAGTCCCCTATGGACATCGGTTGGAAGCTCGTTAGCGCGGGCGCGGGCATCGTTTCCGGAATCATTGCGAACAAGGCCGTCGACGTCGTGTGGAAGTCGGTCTCCGGGCGTGCGCGCCCGGAAGAGGACGACTTCTCCGAGCCCTTGCGCACGGCCCTGGTCTTTTCGGTGGTCTCGGCCGCCGTGGGCGCGGTCGTCAACGAGCTCGTCATGCGCCGGGCTGCGCGCTGGTACGGGCTGGGCGACGCGGTCGACAAGGGCGTTGCGGAAGGTTTGAAGAAAGGCTCTTCGACCTCGAAGTGACCTCGCTTCGGAGTGCCTCGGCTTTGAAGCGGCTTGGCTCGTAGGCGCCGCGACGTCGTTCTTCGCCGGTTGCAAGCGCGGCGCTGCTTGAAGCAGCCCGGCTTCGAGGCGCCTCGAAGCTCGAGCCGTGCCCTGAGGTCAAAAGTAAGTCCATGTGATCAAGCTCGGGCTGTGCATCTCGGATGGCTTTTTGATCGTCCAGGGCGCGCTTGTAGCATTGATTGCGCGACAGGGGAGCGCCACAAGGGACGCTGAGAGTGCGAAAAGCAGACCCTCGAACCTGATCCGGTTAGCACCGGCGAAGGAAGTCGAGCTCTCCCCGCCGAAGACGGCGGGCCCTCCTGAAATGGAGGAAGCAATGACACGCAACAGACTTCGCTCCGTCGCCTGCCTCGTCGCGGCGCTCGCGGTGGCAGGATGCTCGGGCGAATCGACCGATTCGAAAGGCGGCGGGGACTCTAAAACGGTCACCGTGCTCACGCACGACTCGTTCAACCTTCCCAAGGAACTGGTCAAGGGATTCGAGTCGAAGACGGGATACAAGCTCGTCACCACGCCCGCGGGCGACGCCGGCGTCGCCAATCAGCTGGTTCTGACGAAGAAATCGCCGAAGTACGACGCCGTATACGGGATCGACAGCTACGGCAGCGATTCCGCCGGCGAGGGCTGTTCGTCGACTACGCCTCGCCGGCTCTGCCGCAATCGGCCAAGGAGTATGAGATCAAGGGGATCAAAGGGCTGACGCCCGTCGACCGCGGCGACGTGTGCATCAACGTGGACCACAAATGGTTCAAAGAGAAAGGCGTCAAAGAGCCGACGGGCGTGGACGATCTCGCGAAGCCCGAGTACTCAAGCTCCTCTCGATCATCGATCCGAACGCTTGACCACCGGCTTCGCCTACCTTGCGGGCGTGAGAACGGCGAAAGCGCGAGGATGCGAAGGGGTATCTGAGCCGGATGGCGGCGGGCGGCGTCCACGTCGCATCCGACTGGACGAACGCCTACAACGTCGATTTTTCGGCTGGAGAGGGCAAAGGCAACTATCCGCTCGTTCTGTCCTACGCCTCGTCGCCGGCGTTCGCGAAGGACACCGGCGTGATCGAGTCGACGTGCGTGCGGCAGATCGAGTACGCCGGAGTGGTCAAGGGGAACCGACAACGAGAAGGGCGCGAAGGCCTTCGTCGATTTCATGGTTTCGAAGAAGGTTCAAAGCGCGATTCCGACGTCGATGTACATGATTCGGTGGATTCCAGCGTGCAGCTGCCCGCCGAATGGGCCGCCAAAGCCAAGCTGGCGAAACACCCGATCGTGCCCGATCCGGACAAGGTGGCGGCAAACCGCGACAAATGGCTCGAAGACTGGGCGGCGGTCGCGAAATGACGGATCGTAGCAAGGACGCTGCCATTCTGAGGGCGAGAGCCGCCGCCCGGACCAGGGCGCGAGGACTGCGCTCCGGGTCGGCCATTGCCACAGCGGCGCCGTGGCGGTTCACGGCGCTCCCTGGCGGTCTTCTTCGCGTGGCCGGTAGGGGCGATGCTGGCCCGAGGCGTCGCGCCTCGCGCCCTCGAAACGCTCGGTTCGCCGCGCACGTGGGATCTCGTTGCGACGACGCTGCGGATGGCCGCCGCCGGGAACGCTCGGCTCCCGTGATCCTCGGAATCCCGGGGCCTACGCCCTTTAGTGTGCCGCTTTCCCGGGCAGCGAGCCCCTGCGCGCTGTGGCGAGCGTGCTCTTCGTCCTTCCAACCGTCGTCGTCGGCGTGGCTTTCCGTTCCCTGCTCGGCAAGGACGGCGCATACTCCTTCCTGGAGCTCGACGGGACCGAAACGGCCGTGGTCGCCGCGATGGCGTTCTTCAATTTTTCCGTGGTCGTGCGGACGGTCGGCACGATGTGGGCGGGCCTCGATCCGCGCTCGGCGGACGCCGCGCGGATGCTCGGCGCCGGGTCCGTCCGAGTCTTCCGCACGGTGACGCTGCCAGCTATCGCGCCCGCGATCGCGGGCGCGGCGAGCCTCGTCTTCCTTTTCTGCTCCACCGCCTACGGGATAGTGATGACCTTTGGGCGGGGTGTCCACTTTGGAGTCGGAGATATGGGCGCGCACCAACCGGCTCAACTTCGACGTCGCCGCCGGCCTCTCGCTCGTGCAATTCGTCATCGTGGCGCTCGCCCTCATCGTCTCTTCGCGCTTCTCCCGCTCTGCGGCCCCTGCGCATGGCGCGCCGCAAAGAGAGGCTGCGCCTGGCGGACGCGCCTGCCGTCGCGCTTACGGCCGTCGTCATTCTGGCGCTGATTCTCGCCCCATGGCCTCGCCTCATCGCCCGTTCGCTCGTTCACGCGGATGCCTGGGCCTTGAGAACTACCGGCAGCTGGCGACGTCCGGCTCGGGCTTCACCGGCGGCGTGAGCCGTGATCGAGGCCCTTGGCAACTCGTTGCGCGCTGCCGCATACGCGACGCTCGTCGCCTTGGCCGTCGGCGTCCCGTTGGCCTTCGCGCCTCGCGGCCCGCCAGGAACCAGGCGGGCGCATCGGCCAGTCCTCGCGGAGGCTTTCGCCATGGCGCCGTTGGGAGTCTCGTCTGTGACGGTCGGTTTCACGCTTTCTCATTGCGCTTCGCGGCCCGCCGCTGGAGCTGGGGAGCGAGGCCGTGCCCTTTCGCTCAGGCGATTGTGGCCGTGCCGATGGCCCTGCGCGCCCTCCCGGTGCTGCGTGCGATCGATCCGCGCCTGCGCGAAGCCGCCGCGATGCTCGGCGCAGGCCCCGCGCGCATTCTGCGAACCGTCGATTTCCCCCTCGCCGCCAAGGGGCTGACGCTCGCCGCAGGCTTCGCCCTTGCGATCAGCCTGGGCGAGTTCGGCGCCTCGAGCTTCCTGGTCAGCGGCGAAAACGACACCCTTCCCGTTCTCATCTCGCGTCTGCTCAACCGGCCGGGCGCCGGCAACTACGGAATGGCGCTCGCGGCCAGTGTGATTCTGGGGCTTCTGACAGCGCTCGTCATGTTCCTCTGCGAGCTGCCGTCAGGGCCCGATGCGCGTATGTCCGCAGCGGAAAAGGCCGCAGAGGCTGCGTCGGCACAGAAGAGATCAGCGGAATCAAGAATCGAGGAATCGAAGGCAATGGCAAGAATCGAGGGATCGAAGTGAGCGAGGCCAGTGCGCCGCTTCTGCAGGTCGCCGATTTCAGCGTGGTCTATCCCGACGGGCACGTCGCCGTCGACGGCGTCGACCTGACTGTGGCCGAGGGCGAGATCGTCGCCTTGCTCGGTGCGTCGGGCTCCGGAAAATCCAGTCTTTTGCGCGGAATCGCGGGGCTGGAGTCCGCTTGCGGCGAGGTGCGCATCCGAGGGGTCGACGTCTCGCGGCTGCCTCCGCACAGGAGAGACTGCGGAATGGTCTTCCAGGACGGCTTGCTCTTCCCGCATAGAACGTGGCCAGAAACGTCGCCTATGGAATCGAGAGCCGCGGGCGCGGCCGGCGGGTTGACGGCCTCGGGCGCGGCCTGCCAATCGAGGGCCTGCGCGCGGTCCGGGACCGCAGGCGCGCCAGACGCCAAAAGGTTGCCGAGCTCCTCGAACTGGTTTCGGGCTTCCCGGATACAAGCGCGAGGTCACAACGCTTTCGGGAGGCCAGGCGCAGCGGGTCGCCTGGCGAGGTCTCTTGCGCGATCGCCGCGCGTCATGCGTTTCTGGACGAGCCCTTTCGGCCCTGGACCGTGACCTTCGCGAGGCGCTCTCGCTGGAGCTGCGGAGGATTCTGACCGGAACCGGGGGCTTTGACGGGGCGGATGCTCTGACGGGGGCGGGCGTTTTCGGCTGGGACGGACTCCTTGACAGGGACGGGTGCTTCGGCCGGGGCGGGCGATTCGACGAATCGGCGCCTTGTAGCGTGACGCACGACCGCGAGGAGGCCCAGGCGGGTCGCCGACCGCGTCGTCGTCATGAAAGACGGGCGCTCGTGCCGGAATGACCGCGCCGTGCCGGGAATGACCGTGCTTGGTGCCGGAATGACCGCGCTCGTGCGGGCGGCTGGCGGACGGCCACGAAATGGCTCCCGAAGCGGGGGCGGCGGAAGAGGCGGGAGCTCGACCAGGCAGGCGGCAGACGCCGGGAAAAAGATGAGTCTCACCTGCTCCATTCGCACGTGCTCCCACAATCGATGAAGATATGGGTCACACGTCCTAGTGGCAATAGAATTGACGGTATGCGCATCGCTGAGATTGCCCCCGCCGAGGTGGGGCCGTGGTTGCCGCGCGCAGTCGAGCACATGGCTCGGGTGCGCGCGGCGAGCGGCGCTTGCGCGAAGGGCATCTCGCCGAGTACAAAACGAGGAAAGCGGCCATGTTTCGCGTCGGGGTGCCCCGCGATTCCCGCATTTTCACCTCGGAGACGGGCGAATGGATGTGTCTGCGCCCGGGCGACGAGCCGGAGGTTGTGGCCTCGCGCATAACCGGCGACCCAGCCCCGTGGGTGCGCAAAATCTTTGCGGCGTGCGACGACAGGCCGGTGGCGATGAAGGTATTTCCGGGGGAGCGCGGCCTCGCCGAGCTTCCCTCGCGTGAGATATCGGAGAGGCTTGCCGTGCCCATCTCCGACGTCCACCTGACCAGCACGTACGACGACATCCACGTCCGATCGATGACGGCGGCCGAGCTCGACACGTTCCTGGAGCGAACCATGCGTTCGGCGGACCGCCATCTTGCGCTGGCGTCCGGCTCGTGCCCGATGCGCGGCTCGTGGGACGTTTTGATGAAAGCGAGGGAGCGGCTCTCCGACGGCGTGGCGACTCCCGGGCACGCCCTCATGGCGATCTGCGTCGATTCGACGACGATAGGCGGAATATGGGTGGAAATCGACGGCAAGGACGCTCGCATCTGGGACCTTCACGTTTACGAGGGGTATCGAGGGCACGGCCACTCGAAAGGCCGCACTGCTCGCGATGGCCGAGGGCTCAAACGCGAGGGAGTCCACTTCCTCAACGTCACGGTCATAGCCCCGAACACCGGCGCAATCGACATCTACGAATCCGTCGGCTTTCGAGTGACGACGCGGCACGTCGTGCTGGAGCTGCCCACTTTGGCCGGCCTCGTCGAGCTGTGACCCCGCGGCCTGGCCTGGCGGTGAGTTGCGCCCTCGCCCTCGTCCCGGGCTGCCGCGCCTCCGAGCGCCGGGGTTGAACTCGGCTTCGATTTCACACCGAGTGCGACGACGTGGACGGGCCGGGCCCGCCGTCGGGCCCGGCCCGTGGGAAGGGGTCCACGCCAAGCGAGCTGATTCGTGCACGGCGCTCCACATACACTTTGCGATTGTCGGCCGGCGGTCGGCAACCCGTTCACGCGGACCGGAGCAAGCCCGAGTTACGAAAGAGAGGACTCGCATGAACCCTTTGTGCGCCGCGAACAGAGCTTCGGGCCTTGGCTCTCTCACGCACGCGGCGGCCTCGCTCCTCTTGAGTCCTGGGCATTGTTCTGCTCATTGCCTTTTGTGCATCGGCGTCTTCTTTTGGTGGAGGAACCATTGCAGCGACGTCAGGCAGAGATGGGCGGCCTCTTACGGATTGCGATTCGTCAAAACCGACAAGGCGCTGGGCAAGCGGACTCGCGGCGTTTACGGGCTTCCGGGCATGAGGCACACCGGCCGTGACGTGATCGTCGTTCCCGCGGCGGCCGGCAGTGCGCTCTACTACGAGGTCACGTGGGTTGAATGGCACGGCGACAACGACGTTGAAACGAAGAGATGCTCCTTCCTGCGCTATCCCTTGCCCGGGTTCTTTCCGCGCATGCACATCAAACCCGAGGGCGTGTTCGGCCTTGCGAACAACGACGTCAACACCGAGTGGCAGGCGTTCAACAAGGAGTTCGACGTCAAATCGGAGGACGAGCGCGCGGCCCATGCCTTGCTGACCGGGCCGATGCAGGAGTTCCTCATGGCTCGGATGCGGGGGCTGCACATCGAGTTCTCGGGAAATGAGGCCTTCATCGTCCTCGGCAACTACAAACCGGAGAACTCCGTCGCATACGCTGGCCTCATGAACGAATGGCTTGCCGTGGTCCCGAGGTTCTTCTTCAGCGCGGCGCCGACCCGTTGACGTCATCGGATCATGGTCAGTCAGTTTCGCCGGATCCCGGTTAATCAGACATTCAATCAATTGGGAGAAACGGTCAATCCGGCGGTTGTCTGTGGACAGCCAGTTATTTGGTCACTTAGTTGGAGTGGCAAGTGGAGACAGCTGACCAGGCAAACGGTCGGCGGTTAGGAGAATGATGAGTTTCAATATGTTTGCGAGCATTGCCGCGAGCGACGCCGCCAGCAATGCATCGGCGTGGTCCAGTTCTTCGATCGGGGTCAAAATCCTGGTGGGAGCCGCTGTCGTCGTAATCATGCTCGTAGGAGGATGGCTTGCAATTCTGCAGCGGATGCGACGTCAAGTGGGCTGAATCCCAGGGATTCCGCTACATCAAGAGGATGTGGACCTGGGAAAAGCCACCCGCCGCGTCTTCAGGCTTGCCGGGAGGAGGCACGTTGCCCGCGACGTCGTCGTCATCCCCTCGGCGGCCGGAACCGCGCTCTATTACGAAGTCACATGGGTTGAGCAGCACGGTGAGAACAAGGAAAAGAACAAGCGCACGTTCATGCGTTACTCTCGCCTGGGCCGTTGCCGCGCATGCGTATCAAACCGGAGGGGGATGCTCGGCTTCGCGAACGACGACATCAACACCGAGTGGCAGGCGTTCAACAAGGCGTTTGAAGTCGAGGTCCGAGGATGAGCAGGCTGCCCATGCCCTGTTGACCGGGCCGATGCAGGAGTTTCTGATGGATCATATGAGAAAAATGCATATGGAGATCGCGGGCGGGGGCGCCTTTCTTCGCCTCTCCAGGTACAAATCGGAGGATTCCGTCGTATACGCAAGGCTCATGGACGAATGGTTCGCGAGGGGTCCCCGGTTCCTCGGGCGAGTAGAGGGCGCGCAGGGCGGTTTCGCCGCCCCCCGACGCGAGCGGCGAGCTGCAGCAGCCCGGCTGCGGAGCTGAAAGTAGACCCGCTCGGTTTCGCGCCTTCTGTGTTCTGATACGATGAATCGTCCCTAGGTTCTTAAGCGCTCCACACGAACAGGCGGACCAGGCGGACGCAGAACGATGGTCTACAGTTAAGGACGTCTATGGGCGCGCAGGCGCTACTGACGCAGTTGCTACTATTCTGATGGTGGTTATATGGCAACGGCCCTTCGCTGCTGGTGACTGCGGCTGCTCTGGTCTTCTCGATCGTTGCTTTCGTCTACTTTGGTTTGAGAGTCCAGCAAGCTGGGCCCTCCGTCGGCGATGGGCGGAAGGCCGCGGATTGGCTTTCACCGGTCCGACGAGTCGCTCGGCGAAGCCACGGGCCGGGTCTGTCTCTTTATAGAGCAGCCACGTTGCTCACGACGTCGTCGTCATTCCCACGCCGTTCCGGCGGCGTTTCCTACTACGAACTCGCTCCCGACCGGCCGGTTCAAACGCGGGATGTCGGAGTTCAGGCGATCGCTCTTGCGGTATCCGCTGCCCGGCTCATTGCGCGCGCATGCCTCAGCAAACTGGCGCAGCGACGAGCTCGCTTCGGCGCCGGGCGAGGGGCCCGATCCTTCAGGATCAAGACGCAGTGGCGGGCGCTTCAGCGAGGAGTTCGACGTCAAGTCCGTCGACGAGGAGCGGCCGCGCATTGCTGACGCCGGCCATGGGAGTTCCTCCTGGCTCGCATGCGCCAGACCCAGCACGGGAGATCGTCGGCGACGTCGCCTATCTCATGCACTCGAACACAGCTCGTGAATTTCTCCGCCTATGCAGCCCTCATCGCCGGGCGAATGGACGACGCGGGTCCGTCTCTCTCTCAGCAGGACGGTGCGCTGAGGCCGGGCGGAGAAAGTCGGGCCCGGGGTAGAACGAAGGAAAGCGAACATTGGAATCGATATTGTAGCGTCGGCTTTTCATTTTGGTTGGCGTCGTCATATGGATATGCAGAAGCTCAGGGAGGGACAAGCGAAAGCGGACGCCCGCCAAGTGGGCAGCGGTCCGCGACTCTGCGCTATTTCGAGATCCGACGAGCGCCTGTCGCGACCACAAGCTCAAGTCTTCTCCGCGGCCCTCTCTTTCCCACGTCAAGCGCTTCGATCGCTCGCGACGTCGTGCCATCGCACCCCGGCGAGGCGCTCTACTACGAACTCACGTGGCGTTCCGAGCGGCGAGAATCACTTCTATACGTACTCAAACGCCATTTTTCGTTGTCCGTTGCCCGGTGCGTTGCCCGCATCCGGATCAAGGCGAGAAGGTTGAACGTGATCTTCTCCCCGTTCGAAGAACGTTTGCAACGGCGGAAGAGGCCGAGAGCTCGCGATTGGCGATGGCGTAGCAGGCCTTCAACGCGAGGGTTCGACGTCAGAGTCGGTGAACGGCCAGGCGGCGGGCGCTGTTGACGGCCGTCTATGCAGGAGTTCCTCATGGATTATAAGGGAAAGGCCATGGAGATTGTCGGCGACGTCGCCCTATCTTTGCCTTCGAGGCGTACAACTGAATGATTCCTTTGGGTGCGCCGAGCTTATGCGCGAGTGGACGGCGCAGGGTCCCGCCTTCCGCGCTTTATCGGCGGCGCCTGGACCGATCTCGCCGGCACAGCGGCGTGCGAGGGGAAGTTTCCACGTTCAGATGTCTGGTTATGCCGTCTATTTCTTTCTCGTCTCCGCATTGTCTGAGGGAAAGACGGGCGCGCAGCAGACGGGCGTGCAGCAGGTTGAGGCGAGGAAGGCCCGCGATTTGCAATCGGCGCATGCACTTCCGTTGCTTGTTGCATTCATTCTAAAGTGAAGGTATGTGAGTCGGGTTCACGAACCGCAGCAGCGTTGTGCGCAACAGGACTTGTTTGGTCGCGTGGGCGCGCTTATTTTCTAGAGACAGACGGTGGGTGGATGTGTTGTGACTTTTGCATCCAAACGTGAAATGAGGTGAGACCATGCCCATTGTGATCATGGTGATCGTCGTGGTCATATTCGTCCGGGATCCGCAGTTCGACATGAACGGCAAAAAGCGCGACGACGGCGGCGGTAGGGCGGAAAAACCGAGTTCGATTTCACGGAATCCGACGGGGACTGGGCCGGCAGACGGGGTCGGCTGATTCAGGATCGCGGCGGGGCGACAGCTCGCGATGTCTGCCGTATCCCGACGCGTGCGGGCGGGCGCTTTACGAGCTCAGTGTGGACGGAGAGCTACGGCGACGACCGTCGGACGGGCGTGCGCCATTCTGGCATATCCGCCGCTTCGCCGCTTTCCTCTCATGCGCATCAAGCCTGAGGGCGTCTTCGGTGCCTGACAACGACCTCACCACCGAATGGCAGGAATTCAACAGAGGTTTGACGTCAAAACGGACGACGAACGCGTGGGCCAGGCCGTTTTGACCAAGCGTGCAGGGAGTTCCTTATGGATCGTCTGCGCGGCGAGCGCGGCGTTCGACGGCGACGGCGTCTTCCTTGGATTGATCGGTACGACGTCGAAGACGTGGATCGGTGCGTCAAACTCATGGAGGAACTGACGGCTCTCATTCCCGCGGCCGCCTACGAATGAGGCCCGGCGCGCTGGCAAACGACTTGTTCTCTCGGCAGCGCAGGCGAATGCCCGGCGGCGTGAGCGAGAGCTCGACAGCGCAAGCTGAGATCGCCGCCTCCGGCGTCGGATGCCTCCGCTGGCGGCGCGGGCCTTATCGGTGGTACATGCCTCTGTCGGCGGCGCAGGTGAGGGTTGTGCCCGAGAGAGGTTGACGCGGCAGGGCATTCGGTGGCGATGCTGACGCCCGAAGCAAGCTTGCCCTCGGCGCGCAGATCGAGCAGTCGTGGCACCACCTTGTCTCTGAGCGTCCAAGGATCGACGGTGTTGACGTAGATCTTCGTGCCGCCTTCGAAGCCCGCCAGTGTGGAGACCCGCCACTTGAGCAGGATGCGCCAAGGCATCGCCACGTCGGTGTCGATGGGAGCGCAGTACCATTCCTCGTTTGTGGGGATTCCCCCGCCCGTTGCGGCGTGCATCGCGTGAACCAGATCGGACATGTGGCGCACCTCGTCGGGAGTGTGCTCCCAAGGCTGGATCGCCGAAGACCGGCTCCACACTTCGAGCGTGGGGTGGCAGATGGCCAAAGCCGACGATCGCGACATGGCGCCGTCGTTCTCAGCGTGACGAGGGTTGTGCTTGGCGGCGTAATCGACCCCGGACTCGTTGTAGAGGTTGGGGTTGGCGCGCACGCGTTCGATCTCCACGGTCTGATTGACCGATCGCTCGTCGATGGAGACGAGCTGCTTGTGAAGATGGTCGAAGGATGCGCCTGCGGGCATGAGCCAGTTCTGAAAGACCTGCACGTACGAAACATAGCGGTTCTGCTGGTAAAGATCGTGCATGGCGTCGATCGTGAGGGTCCAATAGTGGGAATGCTCCTCGGGGGTGAGCGAGCCAGCCCAGGCCAGCTGGGACTTGTCGGTGGCGCCGTCGAGATAGTGGCGCCGTCCGAGAATGAGATCGTGCCCCCCTCCGAAGAAAGCGGGGGCGCGCTCGGCTATGGCGTCCTCGTTCATTCCCGACCCTCGGAGAACCGCTTGGATATGGGCGCGCCCGGCCGGGTCCGCCATGTAGCGCTCCATGCGCTCGCGGGCCGGCCCCGGCATCTGATAGTCGTAATTCTTCTCCCAGTAGGCGTGAGGGAGACGATCTCGAAAAGGTTGGGGACTCTGCGGAACTCCCAAGGGTCCGCTAAGCCGTCGACCGGCATCCCTCTGACGATCTCCCCGCTGGAAAGGATGCGCGACTTCTCCGGCGGGGTTTCGAGGACGCGGGACTCACAGAAGGTGCATGTGTATCCGAAGTCGGTTATCGGCCGGAGTCGAGGGGCGGAGGAGGGCAGCGGCCGGTTTCCGCGTCCGGGCACCGTCCAGACGACCGTGCCGGTGAATGGGTTGCGCTGCTTGAGGGTTCCGTCTGCCATCCGGGTGAGGATGTCTGCCATTTAGCGCCTCGCTGAGGTCTGCGGCACCGATGATGCCGGCGTTGTTTCCGAGTGTGGCGAGCTTGACGAGGGGAGCGGGGCGGAATTCGCTTCGCGGTCAGGACTTTCGAAGGCAGCGCGCGCAGGAACTGCGAAGGTCCCCGATTCGCTGACGCGCCGCCCAGCGAGGACGAAGCGTCCGGGTCGATCGCCGCGCGAGGGTGGCCATTCCGATTCCGATCCATTCGGCTATTTCGGCGAAGCACTCCAGCGCCGCCGGGTCGTCCGCCTGCGCCGCGCGAGTGACGTCCAGCCCCGTGATCTCGCGGTCGCCCGCCAGTTTGAGCATGCGTGCGCCGTATAGCGGGCGAATCTGCGGCCAGCTGGCGCGCTATGCGAACCAGCGCCGTGCCGGAGGCCCTGACTCCCAGCATCCAGGACGCCAGCCGCACCGCTGGCCTCCAGGATTGACCACGATAGTCCGATCTCCCCGCAGAATCCTCCGGCCCCGCGCGGAGGCGCCGTCGATTCGATATCCGCCGCCGATCCCCGTCCCACGGTGACGACCACGGCGACGAGTGCTCGCTTGCCGCGCGCGGGTTGAACTCTCCCATGCTGCTGCGTTCGCGTCGTTCTCGACGACGACGCGGTGCCCGTAACCTGCAGAGACCTTCTCGGCGGCGGCTCGTTGCGCCACGCCAGATTTGGGGCGAAAACCACGGTTGTGCGCTCGCGGTTGACAAAGCCGGCGGCTCCGATGCCTATGGCTTCGACGTCGTACGACCCGGCCAATTCCTTCACGCACTCGCCGATTGTGTCCGCCACCGCATCCGAGGCTCGACGCGGGCGTCGGCTTCCGCACGAGACGAAAGTATCTCTCCATTGTCGTCAACGGCTCCCGCGGCAATCTTCGTGCCGCCGACGTCCACGCCGATGTTCACACGCATGGCTTCAGTTTAGCCGATTCTGGGGCCTCGAAAACGCCGCGATACGGTTGAAATTCCAACGGCTGCCCCAGGTCGATTCCTGTCTTAGGCCGACGGCTGCTCGAGCTGATGGCTGCCTCGGCTCGCCGGCTGAATGCGGAACTTGGCCACGCGCCGGATCGGTATCCGGAGGCCGCCGACGCATCTGTCCATCCCGTGACGGGACCGATGTGCTGCGATGCGCCCGGGCCTGCAATGTGAACGGCACTCGCTGTAGAGGAGTGGGTTTCCTGCTTGTCTACAGGCGATTCGGTTCGCCCTCAAGCCTTCATTGATTCTTTAAAATCATTAACTCCTGGAAAGTCAATGGGCATCATTGCCCGAGTAGTGTCGGTTTCGTAAGCGGAGTACTTTTCTTCCAGCAATTCGAGCCCGGCGAATCCTCGCGGTTCGGCGGGCAGCCACCGGGTTTATCGTGAAAGGGAGTGCATCATGGTGGCGAAGGATTTTCGTCGTTGGCGGCGGCGTTGGCGACGGTTGACGGGCAGGTGGCTCAGGCTCAGGAGGACTTGACGCGGGCGCGCGCACTGCGGGGCGCCGTGGAGCGTTTGCGCGGGCACGGCAAGAGCGCTGGCGGCGAGGTGACGGCGACGGTCAACCAAGCCGGGGCATTGACGGCGATTCAGTTCTCGGCCGGTGCCTCCGGCGTGTCATTGGACAGGTTGGCCGAGCTGGTCGTGGAGGCGTCGCGTCAGGCCCATCGGGATGCGGCGAATCGTTACGCGCGCTTGATGCATGAGACTTTCGGGGCGGATTCGGCCACGGCTGCTGCGGCGTTGGCCGAGGCGGATCGCCTGCTCAATGCCGGTCGAGGTTCAAGCGAAGCGCTCGAGGTCTCTACCCGACAGTCGGGTGTGTGGCATCCGGGCGCTCCGAAAAGAGCCGACGGAAAGGCCTGCCGACGCCGAGGTCCCGGGCGGCTGGCGCCAAGGAATCGGGGACGCCGAGGCGTTTGGGGCAACCGGGCGGCGGACTGGCGGGCCTGACCGGACGGTCGGGGAGCGCCGGCGGGCGGGCCTTCCGCCGCAGCGGAGAGGACGATGACGAGGGCGGTCAGTCGTGAAGAATCTCAATGTCAACCCGCAGGGGCTGCGTGATCATTCGCGGGCGGTGGACGACGTCGTCGGCGGGGTGTCCAGCGCCCGCAAGACCTCGGGAGCCACTCTGTCTTCCGGCGCTTTTGGGATCATGTGTCGGTTCTTCGTCCCTCCGTTGACGATTGTGAAGACCGTGGCCGACGCGGCGATTGAGGCTGTGGCCGAGTCTCTGGAGGAGACGGCGGCCGGGCTGCGGGCCGCAGCCGACGATTTCGAGTCTTCTGACGCCGAGCAGGCCGCCCATATACGCACTGTCGAGACGGGGCTGGCGTGAAGGCCGCGTCGTTCGCCGAATGCAGGCGGTTACTGGCTGACGCAAGCAAGAAGCTCTTATAGGAGGCAAGGCGATCATGGCTGTTTATGCGAAGGCTGCTCGGGGCGAGGACGAGCCGTCGGCCCTGGCGGGGCTGGGGCTGATCGAGGACGGGGAAGGCCTGACCCAGGCGTTGCAGGCGAAGTCCTGGCTCGCAGGCTCTCTCGCCGGGTTGGGCGGGCGCTTGACATGGCCGACCTCGCCCGCGACCCTTTCGGCAAGCTGTTGTCGTGGGGGTTGGCGTGGGTGATCGAGCATTTCTCGCCTTTGAAGGACTGGCTCAACGATCTGACGGGCAATCCCGGCGAGGTCCGCGCCTTTTCCCAGACGTGGTCCTCGATCGGGGGCAGCCTGAATGAGAACTCGGCCGTCCTTGCTCGTGCCGTCAACGAGGACATGGACGGCGCCGAGGGTGTCACGATCGCCGCCTACAGGTCTCATCAAACGGACATGTCCCGGCATATCGGCATGGTCGGAGGGTTGTCCGAGGGCATGGCGACGTCGTTGTTGGGGGTCTCGGTGGCGGTGCAGGTCGTCCATGACCTCGTGCGCGACCGCATTAGTGACACGGTCTCTTCCCTGGCGAAGTACGCCGTCATGGAGTTCCTGTCCCTCGGCGCTCTGACGCCGTTCATCATCGAGGACGTCGCGAGCCAGGTTCTCCATTCGGCCACTGTGCTGCGCGGGCACATCAAGGATCTGTTCCATTCCGGCCACGCCCTCGAGACGCTGGCCGACGGGGACGAACGTGCTCACCAAAGTTCAAGAACGCTTTGGCCAACCACTCGGGCGCGCAGGCGTGCGCAAGGCGCGCGGGGCAGGCCGAGCACGCAGCCGCCCTCGCCAACGCCGCCCTCGGCCGAGGCGATCTTTCAACCCGCCGCGCGCCCAAGCCGCTGGTTCCCGGCGGCAGCGTCGGGCTGCCGGGCTCTTCACAGCGGAGGCAGGCGCGGCAACGACGCGTATGCGGATTATCATTTTGACAGGAAGAGGCAACTTCTTGGGCGTGGAGACGGTTCGCAGCGGCCGAAAACGTCGCCCGCCACCGCCTGGGAGGAAGCGCCGACGTCGCCGAGCCGCAAACTCTATCGGGACATGAACAAGGGCTCTGTCGGTCCGCTCAAAGATCCCGTCACCGGCCAGATTTTATCACTACCAGGCAGGCCACAGGGTCAACTCGCACCTGATCGATCCCGCCCGCCACCGGATCCTCAACAGCAGTATGACCCGGCGACCGTCTTTGGCGGCAAGCACGCCGACGCCGCCCCGCACGTCGAACAGATGCGTCAATCCATCGCCGACCCATCCAACCCGGCCCATGACTGGCAAAGTGCATACGAACAACTCGATCCAGACGGAAAGGAGATTGGCGAGCAAGTTGGAATGAAGGAGACGAACCTCAACCTCACCAGCCACGAGAAGCACGTGAATCATCCGGACCTCTATCAGGAGTATGAGCGTTCAATCACCCGCGACTTGCCCGAAGACTCTTGGGTCCACACCTATATGGAAGAAACCGGCTCCATCCATGGGCGGCCTGAAATGATTGCTACACGTGTTGATGCAATAACTGCTGAAGGAGTCGGGAAATCTTATCCTGATCACTCCTTTTCGAATGTAGGTCCTGGATTGGAACCTTTGAAGTAAATATCTATGGTTTCTTCCGTATTCAGAGCTCCATTCACTATCATGAACACACGCCTCCTACAGTTAAAGGAAAGGACAAACTGTGACAGTTAACAAGTTCCCGCCGTCGCATGAAATCGACACTCGTTACATGGGACACGTCTTTCAGATCATGGAAGACTGCGCGGACGAACGAGCCGACGGGTGGACGAAACTGGGGATGACCGTCAATCAATCCGCCGAAGACCCAAGCGTACTTACTTATATCGCTGTGGTGTGGAAGGGGAAAAAATACGATAAATGGTTCCCTGAACTTGCTCTTGGAGCGCTTGCAAACCTGTTTTATGATTGGCAACAAGAATTAATTGCGGGTGGATTCCCCAATTGGACGGCGATGTTCTTTGGTGCTATTTCGCAAGCCGATGGAAACATCCGCACTCTCTGGCTCCCAGAGTATGCTACCGACTATGGTAAGTGGCAGATCACTCCCGGTGTTCCGAATTGGCCGAAGGTCGAGGCTGAACTTGACAAACTAGCGGCTAGGGCGAAGGGATAGAATCTCGAGCTTCAGCTTCTCGGGTGCGGCAGGAGTTTTGCACGATCATTGGATTGCTTTCCAAGTAGCCCAGGAAACTCATGTTCAAGCAAGAAGTCCGCGCAGCTCTGCCAGCTGGACTGATGTGGAACTGATATGGAACCGCCGAATGAAGAATCGGCCTTGCTAACCCCGCTTCAGGAGGTTGATACCCATTACATGTCGCGAATCGTCGAGGTTCTGACTCGCAAGGCGAATGAGAACGCCAACGGTTGGACGAAGCTCGGGCTTCTCGCCAATGTCAACGAGGAGGCCGGCACCCTTCTGATGTACAACATGGTGGTCTGGAGAGGCGAGTCGTGGGACGACTGGCTGCCGGACCTCGAGATCGAGACGGTCAGCCGTGCGATCGCCCGATGGAGAGAAGGGGCGGGCAACATTGGCGAAGCCCCGCTGTGGACGTCTATGTTCCTCGGGGTGACTGCTCAAGGCCACGCCCGCTGGTCGCCGGGTTATGGTGAGGGCTTTGGACAATGGAAGATCCACACCGATCGTCCGAACAGGCCTGTGGTGGAAGAGGCGTTGCGGGGGCTTTGACCCCTGTTGCGTACCTGCGTGCTTAGCGCGTCAATGTCCGTTGACGGCACGGTTCAGAACTGGCTGAAGGCGCTGCCTGAAGCCTGGCAAGGAAACCGAGAAAACGAAGATGCTTAACGAAAGGCAAACAGATGCAAAGTCTGCCCCCGTCTCACGAAATCGACGCTTGCTACATGGGGCATGCTTTAACCGTTCTTGAAGACATGGCCAATGATGTCGCCGAAGGATGGAGCAGACTTGGTGCCATTATCAATCAACATAAGGATCTCCATGGTATTCGGGTTCATATTCCTTTGATTTGTAGTGGTCAGTTATTTGACCAATGGTCTCCTGGAGGTGCGGTTCAAGCATTTGTTAGTATTTTCAAGGATTGGCAGAAAGATTTAACTGCCAATGGTCTTCTAAACTGGACGGCGATGTTTTTCGGCGCTGTCCCGCAACCTGATGGGAACATCCGCACTCTCTGGCTCCCGAATTATGCCGAAGATTACGGCAAGTGGAAGATCACTTTCGATGCTCCAAACTGGCCGAGGGTTGAGGCCGAGCTCAACATACTTGCTGGCGGGTCTCGAGGGACGAGACGGTCAGCCGTGCAATCGCGTACTGTGCGCGAAAGCGGTCCGCGGTGACGCGTTTTCATAGTCGGCAGCCTCTGAATCTTCATGGACTCTACACCGAGGAGGTTGGCAACATTCTCGAAGCAGCCGCAGATGCGGTTGCTCCTTACTAATCCAAAGCGGGAATCTTTGTCAATCAAGTCGTTGATGAGGCCGACAAGGGCAAACTGGTGGGTGTTCATGTGTACGCAGCCCTCATTCGAGACAGTCAATTATTTGAAAATTGGATGCCAATTGAGGCTCAGGATGACCTGAACAATGTTCTATATGCTTGGCAACACGATTTAATCTATTACGGCATCGAAAACTGGATGTCAATGTTCATTGGTGTCGCAGATCATGACGGCCAAAGACATTCTGTATGGATTCCTGACTACACTGACACATACGGTCCTTGGAAGATCGAAGTTACGGCCTCCGCGAACAGGCTGAAGATTGAAGGGCCCCTCGCGGAAGTTTAATTCATTATACTTGTTTTTAGTTAGGTCTACATGCTTTTCGACCTCTCGAAAGTTTGTATTACTCTAAAATGAGTTTAACAATCTGATTAGTAAATATTAACTATGAAAGGGTTATTCACTTCTAGTTCGTCTCAAGAGATTGACACCCGCTATGCGGGGCATGTCTTGCAGATTATCGAAGATTGCGCGAATGATCACGCTGACGGGTGGGCTAAACTCGGCTTTCTAGTCAACCAGATCCTCGATAAGCCTGGTGTAACAATGTATGCGACAGTTGTCTGGAATGGCCAGAAGTAAGACGAGTGGTTCCCGGAGTTAGCTGTAAAGGCGCTTGTCGAAATTTTCGCGGATTGACAGGATAAGTTGATTGCCAGTGGTATTTCAAATTGGACGGCGATGTTTTTCGGTGCTGTTCCGCTAGCTGATGGAAACACCCGCACTCTCTGGCTCCCGAATTATGCCGAAGATTACGGCAAGTGGAAGATCACTCTCGATGTTCCAAACTGGCCGAGGGTTGAGGCCGAGCTCAACAGGCTGGCGGCCAGAGTGCAGGTGTAAAGTCTCTGGTCCATCTGCCCTAGTTTCCCGACAGCGGGTAGGTAGATAGGTGAACACAGTGCCTTCAGTTTCGTCCGAGCGCTGGGGAGGGAAGCGGCAGATGCACTGACGCCAGCAGTGTCGCGAAAGCAAAACCATCCGGCTCAATCGGCCGGGGCTTGCGTAGGGCCGTTAGGGCTCTGCGGAGACGGCGGGATTTGAACCCGCGAGGGGCTTTGAACCCCTACCTTCTTAGCAGGAAGGCGCACTCGACCGGACTATGCGACGTCTCCAACACCATCAAGGATAGCGTGTTTGTTTCGCTCGATCCACCGGGCCTGTTGCCCATTGACTTGTGGAGTGAGCCTGCCGAGCCTGCCCGCCGCCGGTGAGCGTGAACCTGTCCGCCGCCGTGAGCGTGAGCCTTCCGCCGTAGCCGAATACGGCCTCGAAACTGCGCTTCGCGGTGGCGGCGTACCTGAGGGCTGGATCGGCGAGCGCCGTTTAGCGGGGTGCTTTCACCCCGCGGCTCAGCGAGATTTGAGAGGAGGAAGACGGATTCCGAGGGAAGGCCAAGCCGCCCTTCAGATCCCCGCGACCAAAGAGAAGGAAGGGGCCGGAAAGGGAAGGGGCCGGAAAGAGACGCCTGAACTCAGCTCCGCCTGGGAGGAGGCGAGGGAGGGCTGGCGGAACAGAGTCCCGCATGAGCGTTCAGCTCCGAGCGACCTGGGAGAAGGCCATGACGAGCCGGCACGAGACGGCCCCGCGAGCTGTTGGGCACTTGAGGGTCAGTCGATTCGGTCGTCAGATCGAGTCGTGTGACGGCCTGCGAGGCGGGGTCGTACTCGATCGTGGCCTCGCGCACGCGGAATGTGCCGTCTTGGGCGCACGGCGCGAAGCCCGCCTGCCGTTCCTGCGCGAGCGGCGCGTTCACCCGCCCGACGGAAGACCGTTTTTCTCGGCTTGCACGGTTCCGCGTTTCGCGTGCCGCAGGAGGTAGAGCGAACTTGCCCTTCCAGAACATGTGGCCGACGTCGGACTTCGGATCCGACGGCGAGACCGACGCAGCCTCGTTCCCGTTCCACGTCACGTCGTAGACCCCGCCGAAGTCCCTGTGCGTGGGGTTCGCATTGGCGGCGTCGTTCGAGAAGACCTGCATCGTCACGCGTGCGGACGCCATCGACTTGACCGACGCCAGAACCGAGCCCTTGCTCGCCTTGCCTGCGCTGCTCGCCGGCGAAGGCTTCGGGTTCCGCCGGCTGTTCGGGGAGCCGCCGTCCGAGGATCCCGACGACGCCGAAGCGCGGCCCGCTCCCGGCGCTTCGGAATCGACGCTCGACGTCGCGGAATCGGCTCTCGATGAGGCTGAGCGGCCGTTTGATGCGGCAGGTCGCTGCAACATTGGAGGCGTCGTGCGTTGCCGGGGCGGGTCCGAGCCGCACGACGAGAGCAGGAGACAGAGGCAGGCCGCGCTCGCGGCAAAGCCGAGTTCTTCATCGAAGCCCTTTCGAAATGGGTGAGTCACTTCGTTTAAAAGTGTGGTGAGCTACTTCATCGTACACCGAGCTGTCCCCCGTCGGCGAGGGCATTTGGACCGCCGTGTCGACGCGATTTCTGCGGCTCGCTCCCGCGTCTCCGCAGTCGTTGTCTTGCTCGATGGCTGCCTCCGGCGTAGCGTTCCTTTGCCAAACCTTCTGCGCCGTATGCCTTCGTCTTTGCTCTCTATTCGCCGGCCTCGTCCGATTTGCATGTCTCCGTCGGCTTCCGAGGCCGTCGAACGTTCGTGCTAGAATCGACGCTTGGGAATCAAGCCCGAAAAAGAAGCGAAAAAGGAAAGGAAAGCGATACCGAAAAGATGGGAAGCAGAAGCAGACGAAGGGGTGAAATGTCGCGCGGCATCCAAATGGTCAACGCCTCGGCAATCATTTTTCTGGGTGTGACAGGTGTCTACGTGCAGATGTATCCGTTCAAATGGTTCCAGTTCACTTACTACACGCTGATGTCGAACTCTTTGGTTGTGCTTTTTCTTTGGCCTGCATTTGGTTTTGCTCGCCACTGGTCGCACGGGGGTCCTCAGGTCGAAGGGTACCTTCGCGTGAAGGCGGCGGTGACCACCGCCATTCTCATGACCTTTTTACTTTCGAGTTCTGCTGTTGCCGAAGACTGACCCTTCGGAAGTGCTGGCCTACGACAATTTGACGGTCCACTTCATCGTTCCGATCCTTGTGGCCGCAGACTGGCTGCTCTTCGACCCGCGTGGCTCTTACCGCCGGACCGAGCCCCTGCTGTGGACGGCCCTTCCCCTCGCCTATCTCTTCTACGCCTTGGTTCGAGAATCGTCTTCAACGTTCCGATTCCCGAGAACGAGACAGCCCGTTCCCATATTTCTTCCTTAACGGACGCCAGATCGGGTGGGGCACTGTAACCCTCTACTGCGTGGTGATGCTGGTCTATTTTGTGCTTCTCGGCTACGCAATGTACTGGATCAAACGCGGCAAAAAGCGGGCGTAGACAGACGCCGTCAAGGCCGGTGTGGGGAGGCGGGAAAGGCCTCTCTAAAGGCAGCGCGATGTAGACGGTGCAGGATGTCTTCCCGCTCTCGACCTCGCTCAGCTCGTAATCCACGGTGAATGCGCGCTTGAGCTCGCCGGATTGCGTGTCGTTCCACACCCGCTGCCAGGCGAGCTCAGTGGCGGCTGCGACGTCGCCGTCGTCGGTCTCCCCTCGGTAGACGCGGAAGCGCCCCTCCTTCGCCTCGGTTTCGAGCTGTTCGACGAAGTCCTTCTTCACGCCCATGACGCTCAGGTCATAGTTGCCGGATTCGTCGCTTTCGTAGTTGGAGTAGCGGGAGATGATCGTCCCATTCGGGGGGAGGTCCAGATTGAACTTGCCGTTCATGATGTCCGTCCACAGATTGCCTATCTGCGTCATGCCCTCCAGGGAGTTGTTGGTTCGAATGGTGACCGCTCGCAGTTGGTAGTTCATGTCTCTCCCTCGGTTGCGTGAATGTCCCTTTGTCCGCGGAAGGTAAGGGATTCGAACCCTTGGTGCGGGGTCGCCGCACAACGGTTTTCAAGACCGTCACATTCGGCCGCTCTGTCAACCTTCCATTGTTTGATAGGCACGTTGATTCTAGCGCATACCTTCCGAACGCGCACAGGGACCGGATTCTCCTCCCCATTGACGCGTCGGGCATGCGACGATAGCGGACGCAGCGAGCGAATGTCACGCTTCGGTCGGTTCGTTTCCTTCGCCTTCGCTCCTTCCCCCTTCCCGGTCCTTGACCGCGGCGAGCGCGATTCAGGTATGACGAGTATCGCCGCCATACCCGGCAGGACGATGCCGGAGTCGTTGAGCCCGAAAGCGAGCGCCATGCACATGCCCAATGAGATGAGGCCAAGCCGAAGGCCTTCGAACGTTCGGCCTTCCAGCGGACGGAGAGACCAGCTCTCCTCTGCCCGGATCCTCGTCCGCCGCGCCCATTCCCGGAGGCGAAGCCAGACAAGCTCCGCCCACATATGGCACCACGCGACGGCGCGCCTCAGCTTCGACCTTTCGTCGATGGCGTCCTCTGCCAATGTGCCCGTCTGCCCGTGCTCTGTGCGGCCTCCCTCGTGCGTTGCTCCGGCCCGTTCGGGCGCTGCTCCGGCCCGTTCGGGCGCTGCTCCGGCCCGTTCGGGCGCTGCTCTGCCTCCCTCGTGCGTTGCTCCGGCCCGTTCAGCCGATCGGTGGGCGTCGACGGTGCTGGTTTCGGCTGACGGACGCGCTTGCGCCCGCTTCGGCGCGGTCGGCTGCGTACGAGAGGACGCCGCCTGCGTGAGGAGGAAAACCGCCTGCACGAGAGGAAACTCCGCCTGCATAGAAAGGGCTCTGTCTGTGCGCGAGGCGCCGCCGCGCATCGTCGGGATTCTTGGGGACGCGCACGAGGTGGATGAGGCAGAGGAAGAAGAGGAGCAGCGCGGCCAGCACCACCCACCGGTGCGTCGAGGGCTGAGAGAAGCCGAATGTTTGTGCTGAGTTTGCGGCCGACGACGTCGAACATGTCTCCGTCGGCCACCGACTGGACGAATCGCTCAAGGTGGGTGCGGGACTCGGCCGGGCGCATCCAGTCGGCGACGGCGATAGCGACGGCGGCGCCCATCGTCACCGTGCCGACCACAAGGGCCGTCGCCGCGACAGCCGCAGCCTGGCGACCAGCAGGACGAGGAGGCCGAGCGCGGGGACGAAGGAAAGGACGCCGCCGAAATCGGCGCCCATGGAGGGAAGGGCGTCGATCGCGCCGATCGCGAGGCCGATGAAGAGGACGGCGCCGCCGGCCGCGATTCCGCCCCATCTTCGCAGCCACACGCCCAGGAAGGCCAGGCCGATGAGCGCCCCGGATGCGGGGAGGGCGTACGCTTCGTTGCCTATGCCGTAGAACCGGGCGGCGGTCAGAAGGTTGAATCCGACGGGGAGTCGGCCGCCATGAGCTCGGACCCGGTCGCGGCGTCGATCGTCACAAGCGCCGCCGTCGAGCAGGAGACGACCGTCAGCGCGCGCGAGCGAATGCAGCCGCGCGAGGGGAAGGACAGCGGCGGCGACGGCGCCCGCCCCGACCCAGCTGCCCCCGAAGAGGGCGACGTAGCGGCCTGGAAGCGGACCACCAGCCGAAGTAGTTGGCGACGAGGCGCTCGCCAGCGGAAGCGCCGAGGCGTCAGCCCCAGCCACTGCCACAGTTTGGCGTAGGCGCGCCTTCGCCCCAGGGTGGAGGCGTAGAGCGCCGCGCGAGAAAGAAGAGCGACAAGAGGAAGTATCCGATGGCGGCCCAGGTCATGTACTGGACGAATTCGCCCCGGAAGGTGCGCATCTTGTTCGCGTGGAGGGATTGGTCGGCGAGCTCGTCCACGCGGTTCGTGTAGCAGGGCTGGGACTGTTCGCATGCGGCGGCGGTTCTTGCCACCGAGATGGGGGATCCGGCGATTCCCGTGCGGTCCGCGCCGGCCCATTCGAACAGCGTGGGCACGACGTCGAGCATCTGGATGAGCCCTTCGTGGCGAACCGGAGTCGCTGCCGGCCAGCCCGACGGGGATGAGTCCGGCCCTTCGCAGAGACGTCGGCCATGACGAACAGCTGCATGTAGGAGTATGTGTCGATGTCCACGGCGGACATGATGACGACCCGCGTTCCCGCCGGCACCCGTTCGAGGATCGACTCGACCCGCAGCGTGTTGATGGCCGAAAAGGCCCGGCGGTCGGGCTGGAGGGTGGAGCCGTCCACGGTGTCGGGCGGCGCGTTCTCGGGCCGATGCCGTCCGTCGGCGTCAGGGGTGGGCTGTTGGTCGTTCTCCAGCTCCTGCGCTGCTCTTGGAAGAGCTGGCGCGCCGCGTCGCGTTCCTGGTCCGAGGCGTAGCTTTCGGCGTCGGCGTCGACGATCGTGAGGTCGTACTTGGCCGCACTCTGGCCGTTTTTCTTCGCCGAGCTCTTTGACGGTGAGCGGGTTCGGCGTGTGGTTGGCGGAACGTCTCCCGAGCCGTTTGCCAGCACGTAGGCGCCGCCGTCGCCGATGCTGTGCGTGGTTACCCCGCTTTGTGGAGGGACTCGGCGAAGCGGCCGAGCTTGGCCTTCGGGTCGGTGGCCGCAGCGCGCGCGTGTAGCGGTCCCCAGTTGGGGAGGACGTCGCCGGCGACGGGCGGCTGGGCGCACGTGGGGTGGTGGATATCGCACGTTCGGAGATCTGGCGTCCGGCGGAGAACGCGAGCCATGTGTCGACGGGGCGGGGAGCGCCGCGAGTGGCGAGCGGTACGGGGTTGGCCATCGCGCCCGACGCCCCGAGCTGGGCCCAGGTTGAGCCTGGCGTGGTCGAGTTGATCCCAGCGCACGCCGCCGGTTACGACGACGACGGTGCGGCGCTTGCCGCCTTCGCCGCGGCCTGTGCCGCGGAAGCCGGTGCGGCGCCGCGTGAACCCGCTGCGGCTCTGTTGGCCCGACGGCCCGCCGTTTTGCCGCTCCCGCGGAGTGAGGCGCTCTCCGTCTGCTTTGCGCCAGCTGACGCGAGGATGCGCCAGCGGCGTTTACCCGTTTGCGGCTTGGGCAGGCGGGGCGGCGGCGAATCGCGGTCAGCGCAAACAGGAGAGAACCGCCCAGGCGCCGAAGCGCCGCGCATGCGCCGCCATGGGAATTCCTTTCGCCGTCGGAACTGTCCTATCGCCGAGCGGTCGGTCTGCGCGGCTCATTGCGAAGTAGAGCGTGCGAGCCCCGGCGGCGCACCGGGAAAGGCGGCCTGGGCCTGCCGGCCGAGCGGATGGCCGACCGCTGCGGAGGACCGACCAAAGCAGCCCGCAAAGCGCCGTTTGGCTGGCCGAAGCGAATGGCCGACCGAAGCGGCGTGCAAATCGCCGTTGGCCTGCCGCATGGTTGCAGCCGTCTTCTGGCCCCTTCGCGCTGGCTGCCTGTCAGCGACCCTTCGGCAGTCGAGGCTTGGTTCAACCGCGCTTGGTCCGATTGAGGCCCAGCCCGATTGAGGCCGGCATGTTCGAGTCGGGTCCGTTCAAGTCAGGCCCGTTCGAGTCCGGTCCGTTCGAGCCTGGTCCGATTAAGGCCCAGCTCGATTGAGCCGCTCCTCACATGCCTTTCTCTTCAGCTGCGCCTCGCGGGTTCTCCCGCGGCCGGGTCTGCCCGATCTGGTCCGGCTGGATCGGGCGGCCGGCGTTGAATTCGGCGAGGGCGTGGGCCGCGACGGCCTTGAGGTCGCCGTCGGGCCCCGCGGCCGCGCGCAGCCCTGTCCGCTGCGGGTGAGGCGATCAGGTCGGGCACCGCGGCAGGGTCCTCCGCGCAGCCGAGGAACTCGGCGGCGGGCTCGACCCACGCAGCAGGTCGGAAGGGTTTCGGCGAGCGGCGCGCATTCGCCGTCGGCGGACTCGACGAGCTCGGCGGGCCCCATGCGGGCCCCCTCCACTGTTGGTTTCGAGGAAGTGGAAGGGCAGGGAGAGAAGCGGGCGCCCGGCGTCGAGCTCGCGCGAAGCCCTCTCGACCAGAGGGCGTGAACGAAGGGCCGCTATGGCGCGGATTTCCGCGAGGTTCGTGGCCGAGTCGCAGGCGCCCCTCAATCGTGCCGGAAGCCGGGGGAGGGCCGGATGTCCCAGCGGATTTCGTTGTATCTCGTGGATGGCGCCGACGCGTACGAGTCGCCAGCGATCCTTTCAAGGTCGCCCCACGAGTTCAGGTGCATCAGCAGGGCCGACCGTCGGACGCTGCTGGAACATCATCGCCCGGTTGTCGGCGTACCCGGTGTCGTACGCCGTCCCAGTAGGGAGGCCGCCGATATCCCCAGCAGATGGCCGATTTTGGCGCTGAGGAAGTTGTGGATGGGAGCGACCTTCCGGCGGTCCTCGACGCCGACGTGCACGTGCGTGCCGAAGATCACCATCTGCCGCCCCCAGTAGCGGGTGCGTTCCACAAGCTCCTGTAGCGCGCCGTCTCGGAGACCGGCTGGTCGCTCGGGTGCGCGAAGGGGTGTGAGCCTCCGCCTGAAAGGCCGACGCCGAGCTCCTCCGCGTAGGGCAACGCTGCGTCGATCGCCTCCTCCATGTCGGCCGCGCATTCGGCCACGCTCACACGCTTGCGGGAGACGAACTCGAGCATATTCTGGTGCATCTCGCCTTTGACGAGGCTGCATCCCCGGCGGCGGACCTCCGCCAGGATCCACTTGGCGTTGTGGGCCAGTTGCAACGTTTTCGGATCGACGATCTGGACTTCCCATTCGAGCCCGACCGTCGAGCGCTCGGAGTCGCGAAAAGCAATGGACATGCGATCACCGCCTGTATCTGGCTATGAACTGTATCTGGCTACGAACTTCGTGATCAATCGGTTGGATTCGTCAACCTCGGCGGCGTCGCAGCGGGCGATGACCGCCGCTCTCTCATCCGCCGGGTAGTAGGTGTCGCCGTAGGTGTTGATGCGGATGCGCATCCCTTCGCGGGTGATCTCGGGATGGAACTGGGTCCCGTAGACGTTCGCGCCCCAGCGAACCATTTGCACGCGACAATAGTCGCCCGTGGCGAGCACGACGCCGCCGCCCGGCACGTCGCCCACCGCCTCGGCGTGGCCCGTGTACCCGTAGAAGACCTGGGGCATATCGGCGGTCAGGGGGTCGGCGGCGGCCTCGGGCGTGAGGGTCATGCGCGGGGCCTGAAGGTCCTCGCCGTATCCCTCGACGAGCTCGCCGCCGAGCGCTCTGACGATCGCCTGGAGGCCGAAGCAGATCCCGAGGGTCGGGACGTCCTCTTCCACGAGACGTTTGCCGAGCGCAAGGATGCGGCGCTCCATGACCTGGTGTTCGCGGCTCTTGCGGTTCTCGTCTGCCCGAACTCGAAGGGAGAGCCTGGTGATGATCACCCGGAATACCGTGAAGATCAAGGCTTGCGGGGTCGACGGCGTCTTCGTCGACGAGGGATATCGCCTCAATGCCGCTGTTCGGGTCGAGGCGACCCCAGTCGATGATGGTTTCAAGCTCGTCGTCCGCGATGGCGCCGGGCATTCGACAGACCGCCAGCAGGAAGGGCTGCGCGGTCTGGACAATGCTCGGCGTATTGGTCATTCCGTTAGTTTAGACGGCCGACGCCGAAACGGGGAAAAAGCGTCCATAGGACGGATGGTTTCATGCCAAACGACTTGCAGATAAACCGACGTGGAAGGTGGAAAACTCTGCAGATTTTGTGAACAAAAGCTTCTTGGCTGCTTGATAACTGACAAACAATCGAGGTTCCGCCAGAGTTTCATTACTATTTTTAAAGTAAGAACCTTGCTTCTGTACTTTAAGACCCAGCCAGACCCGTAGTCCCTTGCACCTGATCAGGAGTATTGACCGCGATCTAGCTTGCTGTCGGACCCGGCGTCTCTTCATGTAAGCTCGGCTGCTTAGACTGCGAGTTCTTCCAAATGGTTCCTGAACTCCGTGTAAATTTATCATACCCTTTTTCAGTACGAAACCAATGTGTCAAATAACAGGGATCAGTCCGGCATAGAAATCTTTTCTCTGTTTTACTGGGGAATGCGTGAATATATAAGAATATTGAAAGTCAACACACGGAGGACAGAATGTCGGACAAAGACTGCTGAAGATGATTGCGCCAATCTCGATCGACTAATCAAAAATCTCAAGGCGTCGGCCGTTGACTCTCACATGAAGAGTCAAGGTTTTCTAAGGTCTCCTAATGGATATAGATCTGATAAGCCCAACCCACCGGGGACGGGAACCGCTTCCGCTGATGTCGAAGTGGTCTCCTTTCTAAATGCTGATGGCGAGGGAGACGGCAATTGGGGTTCCCCGAACCCTGTTTGGAGTTGGTGGAGTTCGTCAGAACAGGCTAAAAACTACAAAGAGGCTTTCGCTGACTCGAGGAAGTGAATTGACGACACCGTCTTGGGTCTAACGGACCCTCCTGATCCGTAGTTGTTTGAAAGTTACATAGTTTCTTGCGGGAACATCCTGTCCAAAGCCATCCGCTTTGCCTCTTCTGATTTTTAAAGGTATGGACGACCGGGCAATAGTTCCCGCCGGTAGATTCTGGAATAGGATTCAAACATTTTACTGTATGTACAAACCTGAAATCGTAAAAGCCAAGCTTCATTAAGGACTGAGGGGTTTGTCTCCACTGCCGCTGTTGCTATTCAACTAGCTAGCAAAAATAAATTCGCAGTTTTGGTATCAATATAGGGCGTTCCCAGAAGGGTCGGGATCATCGCCCATCTAGTTTCAAAAACTTTATATCTTAAGAATCTAGCAATGACCACCGGCTATGAGAGCCCGGACCACAACGTTAGAATGTTGAAAAATATTTTGCAGTAGATACTTTCGTAGCTAGTATTGTGCATGACATAGTTACTCATAACGATCCTTTTGCAAAGTAATTTTTATTAGCATCTCGTTCGCTAGGAATATAGATTATCATGAAAAGGGATGTGGCAACTCATTGCCAAACTAGTTGAGGATGCTTCGCAAGCTTTCGATAAGGCTGGGCAAGAAATTGGCCCTGAAAAGTAGCTTTTGACTGGAGCTGGTTCTTGATATCCCGGTAATTGTTGCGGGTGCAACGGTGGATGTTGTGTGGAGGACTGCAATGCCTATGGTCCCCGCAAGCGCCCCTCAACCTGGGTCTGGAAGTCATGCAAGCGGTGGTTCCTAAAAATAGAACGGCGAACGCAGAAGCAAACTTCGACAGTGCGCTCACCCGTTTTAAAGATGATCTGGAGGCGATTGATCATCACATGCTTGAAAATAGATAGAAAATAACCTGAAACATAACAATATAGTCTTTTTGAGAGAATCTGTGCATTACGATCTACAATGTCCGAAATTGGAGCAGATAGCAATTAAAAACATAAAAATTAAATCTTGTGAGAAAGATCAAACGATCTATTGAACGGTTATGTTCAAGATCGGTGGTCAACTAGCTGCTATTGTTGACAAAACGTGAAAATTTGACGGTGTCATTTGCGGAACTACCGCTCGACAATGCGATAGGCATCGAACTGCATGAGACCATTGAATCAATCTCTGGGTCTTGCCGCCACTCTCTAGATATCTCGGTGAATTAAGTGAAAAAGTCGGGCTGGGTGGAAGAAACCTCCAAGCTGCACCTAACGACATCGACAGCCAGGACGAGAACAACCAACGAGTTTTGATTCCGTTATCAGCGAGATTGAAACGTATATCGCGGCGAATGACTGAAGACTGACAGCAGTGGTTCGAAGACAACGGCCTGTTTGGCGGTTGGGCTTGCGTTGCACACCGCAAGCGTTACAAAAAGCGCGGTGCCGTTGCTCCGATTTGCTTTAAAACCTGGCCTGGTTACTCGGCGTGTTCAATTTTAATTTTCGAGATTCGAGGGGGCAACTCATCTTTGATGGTGAGAAGCTATTCTGAGGTGGGTCGACGTCAGGTGGTCGCGTAGTTAGTTCCGAAAGCCCGAGGAGCGCGAAGTTCTGTTCGATCCGGATAGAGTCTGGTCTCTTTGACGTGAAGATCTGCATGACGAAATGTTTCTCAGGCTGTTAGCTGGCTGCGTTCCTACTGCACTATCGACATCCCTCGCACGTTTGAGGCCCTTCTGATTGACGCCTCACTCGCGCAAAGTCATGCGGATCGGTGTCAAACTCTTCCTAGATCCTGACGAAACAACCCTTTGCCCAATCCGGGTACTTCGACGCCTTCAAACAGAAACGAATCGTGCATGCCGTCAGCCCTCCAAAAAGACGCTGCTTGGGGACGGTCACGATAGTCATTCTTTTTCAAAGATTCACCGTCTTCACCAACCCCTAGACGATTCAGGATCCCGGACTCAATTAGTAGCACGGCATTTTGTTTCAACCTCTTGGCACACCTTTTCACCGTCAATAACTGCCTTTTCAGAGCGGTACAGTTCTATACGCGCCAACTTTCAACTAAACTTGCATTTGCGACCTTTGTCCGCAACGCAAGGGCGGTGCCAGAGAGTACTATTTATAAAAAGGGAATAACTCCGCTCCGGAAGACTTTGCACAACCGCACAAAGCCACATTCCAAGTTCTTCGCATCGAAAAGAGGTGCAAAGTCACTGTAATATCCTTTGCTCGAAGAGTGTGCTGAAATGTTAGTGTGAGTACAGCAAATAACCATTATTTAAGGAAGGAACAGATAATGGCAGCGAGCGGAATAGACCAATCATACGGCAATCTTACAGCGTTAGCGGCGGAACTTAGAAAAGCCGCTATTGACGCATACATGGCCGAAAAGAAGTTATGACAAAGAAAGAAGCACAGGGCGCTATATTAACCGGCACTTGTCCCAGATTCGAGGGAGGAGACAGTGACCCTTCCGGATGCCGATGGGTATAATGGCGGTGCCGGCGGTTCGGGCGGCCTTTTTACAGGAGGCAAGTCGTACTCCGAACAATTTAAGGAAATAACTGATAAAATAGATTCAACATTGAAACGTTGGTTCGGTGTACCGGATCCCGCCGGTTTTGATACTCCGATTTCTGACTACAAACAAAGCCATCGGGAAAATGTCTTTGAGCGGTTGTGGTATTCAACTTCAGGGTGGCGATGTTGCGTTGCCTAATGGCGCGGAGGCAGGAACTATTGGACCGAACATGGATGCTTTGGGGAAAAGCTCGGGAATTATGGCGGGTAAGGCTATGACTGCTTTTAAGAATCAGTTTACTGTCACCATGCCTCGTGTCGTTAAGAATCTGTATCTAGCTATGAACGTCCACTTGGCATATCTAATTGCCGAAAAAAATCTTATGGATCAGGCAAGGGAGAAAATAACAAATATTGTGGTAGGTGCCATCGAGGTCTTCACGCAACTTGCAAATAAGAATAAAGGTATATCAAAGAAGCTGGCTATGGATTTAGGCGGGGTGGCTCTTGGTCTTGCTTCTGCCCCTTTCTCGGGTGGGGCAAGTCTCTCTCTCGCCGTTTCCGGGGGCACCGCTGCATTAAGTACCATCAAAGCGGTTGAAGACGAAGTGAAGAGAAGAGAGGAGAAATCTAGGAATATAGGCGCAGCGGACTATAAGACCGCAATGAATAACTTTGTACTAGCGGCAGATGGCCTTAATGCGAATTTAAAGGAAAGTGAAGAGAAGATATATGATCAGATACAAAGCAATACCTCCGTTATTTGGAGTGACGCAAAGAGCAAGACTTACGATACGGCTAATTTTCATGTGCTTCCCGCTCCCATGTGATGATCTGACGGGACAAGAGGAGATCTTGTCTTGGGGAAGGATCTCGCGGTTTCTCAGAGCGAGGTTGATTTAATCACGCTTAAATCTGATCAAGGAGGATACATGCCGAAGATTTATGACGAGGTCGTTTCGGCGGCGAACAGCATCAGTGGTCTGACGATGGCAACGGCCGCGCGCCGTGAGCATGCCACTCTTGGACGGGGTGCTGCGGGGCCAGTTTTTCGTTTGGAGAAATGAAAGATGCCATCTATGAACTGCTATTGGATCTTTCTTGGCGCATCGAAGTGGGGATCGTTGATCTTAGAGCGGCGATGGACGATCTTGAACAACAAGACGATGCCTCTTCGAAGCGGAATTCAGGCGATTGCCGATTTATCCGCTCAGGGAAGTGGTGTAAATCCGTGGGATACGATCCCGCAAAGTGGTACGAATCTCAAGCAACTTCCGCAGATGTCGATCCGACACGATGGCGCAGATACAGGAACTTATGAAAGCCGAAGTGATGAGATGAAGCGGTTCTTATAGCAGGAGTTCGAGGACGAGGGCGAGGCCGTCGGCGTCGACGCCTGTGGTGACGGCGTCGGCGACCTGCTTGACCGACGGGCCGGCGTCGCCCATTGCCACGCCGAGGCCTGGCCCAGCCGAGCATCTCGACGTCGTTGCCGCCGTCGCCCACCGCAAGCGTGGAAGACGGCGCGGTGCCGCAGCTCTGCCTGACATCCTCCAACGCGGCAGCCTTCGAGACGCCCTCGGGGGAGACGTCGAGCCAGGCCGTCCAGCCGATCGCATACTCGACGCCGCGCAAACCAGCCGCGTGCACCGCGTCCATGAGCTCGCCCGCGCCCATGCCCGGGTAGCGAACCGTCAAAGCAGGTAGCGTCAGGGACCTCGGTTCGTCGATCGGGACGACGACGGACGGCCCACGTCAGCTCGCCGTCCGGGAAATGCGCGGTCAAGCGCCGCGGTTCGTCGAGCGACTCCACCGCGTACAGCGCCTCGGGAAGCTCGGCGTGCAAAGCCGCGACCTGCCGTGAGGGATCGAAGGTGTGGACGTTGAACGCCTCATCCCGCGCCAAATCCAGCGTGATCGCCCCGTTGGAACACACGGCCAGCCCGTCGGCGATGCCGACCTTGTCCAGAGCCTCGCGAGTGCCGTAGATGCCCCTGCCGGTGGCCAGGCAAATCCGCGTCCCCGCCCGCATGTGCGCGGCGATCGCCTCGCCCACCCGCGGCGAAAGCGTGTTGTTGTGCCGAAGAACCGTGCCGTCGATGTCGAGGGCCTGAAACAGAGTCCGGCCCCGCCCCGGGCAGGCCGGATTCCTCAACCGCCTCGGCCAGAGACTTCATGGCTGCAGCGGCCCGCGGTTCTTCTGAACTCTCGGCCAAAGGTTTCGGAGTCGCGGGTCTGCGCGAAGCCTCAGAAACGAGGAAAGGGTCTTCGCACTCGGCCGACGAACTGCCGCGGTTGCAGAAGGGAACCCGAGGCTCTCGAGGCAAACGGCGGCCGACGGTTTCAGAGCCGTGAGGAAACCCGGAACCGCCCGGCGTGCGCGGGATCCGTCGGACGGCCCTGCTCGGCTTCACGCGAGCGGCGGGCTGCTCGCCGAATGGCGAAGTCGAGCGTTCTCGGAACCTGGGCTCGTCAGGCAACGGCTCGAATCTCGCGCCCGCCAGGTATCGTACAGCGCCTCGGGGATGTACAGCGAGCCGTCGGCGCGCTGGTGGTTTTCGAACAGTGCGACCAGCCAGCGCGTGGTCGCGAGGGTCCCGTTCAGCGTGGCCGCCGTGCGGGTCGCCGTCGAACCGCTCCCGGATTCCGAGCCGCCGCGCGCGGAAGGTGGTGCAATTCGACGTCGAGTGACCTCCATGAAGCGGTTCTGAGTGGGGAGCCAGGCCTCGCAGTCGAACTTCTGCGCGGCCGAGGAGCCCAGGTCGCCGGCGGCGGTGTTGATGACGCGGTAGGGCAGCTCGACCTTCGCGAGCATCTCCTCCTCCCACGCGAGGAAGCGACGGTGCTCCTCCTCGGCCTCCTCGACGCGGCAGTAAGAGAACATCTCCACCTTGTTGAACTGGTGGACGCGGATGATCCCGCGCGTGTCCTTGCCGTAGGAGCCGGCCTCGCGGCGATAGCAGGAGGACCACCCGGCGTAGCGCAGCGGACCGTTCGAAAGGTCGACGATCTCGTCCTTGTGGTATCCGGCCAGGGCCACCTCCGAGGTGCCCACAAGGTACTGGTCGTCCGCGGGAAGGTAGTAGATCTCGTCCGAGTGCGCGCCCAGGAAGCCGGTTCCGGCCATGATGTCAGGGTTGACGAGGGTCGGCGTGGTCATCATCGTGAAGCCGGCGGCCTCCGCCTGATCGACGGCCATCGTCAGCAGAGCGAGCTCGAGCCGCGCGCCCACGCCCTTGAGGTAGTAGAAGCGCGAGCCGGAGACCTTCGTGCCGCGCGCCATGTCGATCGCGTCGAGCGCCTCGGCGACGTCAAGGTGGTCCTTCGGCTCGAAAGTCGAAGACCCGGGGCTCGCCCACGTGCTTGAGGACCTCGTAATCCTCCTCGCCGCCGGCCGGAACGCCGTCCAGCACGATGTTCTGGATTGCCGCATTGGCCTGAAAGGCTATTCCTGCTCGGCCTCGTCGGCCCGCGGCCTCCAGCTCCTTGACGCGCTCGGCCAGCGCCTTCGCCTCGGCGAGGACGGCCGGCGCTCCTCGGGGCTCGGCCTTTCCGATCGAACGCGAGCTCCTTCTGCGAGGCGCGGGCGGTCTCGAAGGCCTGCAGGGCCGACCTGCGGGCCTCGTCGGCGGCCAGCAGCGCGTCAACCGAGGCCTCGTCGTTGCCGCGGCGACGCTGGGACTCGTGCACCGCATCGGGATTCTCACGTGCAAAGCGGATGTCGATCATGGGGACAATTCTACGTCGTTGCGCGCAGCGCTCGCAGATGACTCCTCTTACTCTTCGATCGCGTTAACCTTAGAGCATGACGTGGCATTGGTGGCTGACGTTCACCCTGGCTCTTGCGGCTCTCGGCCTCTCGCTGCACAATCGCGCACTCAGATCAGGCGCCCTGAGGAGCCGACTCGTGCACGCCAACGCGGCGTCGGCGGGGATCCTGCCGCAGGAAACCGAGGGGACGGGCGAGAGAACGGTGGCCGTCGTCGTCAACCCCACGAAGATCGGGGACATGGGGGACCTCAAGGCGGTGGTCGAACGAGGCCGCGGCCGACGCCGGATACTCCGCGACCCGCTGGTGGCACGACCCCGACGATCCGGGAGCGGGCCAAACCCGCGCCGCCTTGGCGGAGGGGCCGCCGTGGTGATCGCCGCGGGCGGGGACGGGACGGTGCGCGCCGTCGCGGGCAGCTCGCCGGACCGACATTCCCTGGGCGTTCTTCCCGCTCGGAACGGGAAATCTGCTGGCTCAGCAACCTCAACCTGCCGCTCGGCTCCTCGCTCAGCAACCTCGCCACTGGTGGCCTTGACCGGAAGGCTGCAGCGGATCGACGTCGGCGGAATCGGCGCCCGGAATAGCCGACGGAGGGTGAGCACGCAGATCGCCGACATGGGACCGGACGCGCGGCCCTTCGCCGGATGCGAGCCGTTCCTGGTGATCGCCGGAATGGGCTTCGACGCCGACGTCATGAACGACGCCGACCACGGGCTCAAACACGCCATGGGCTGGGGCGCCTACCTCGTTTCCGGCTTTAAATTCATGCGGCGTTCGCGCGTGAACGCGACGGTGGTGGCCGGCGACGGCTCGAACAGCTTCCGGGTCGAGGCCAGGTCGATCCTCTTCGCCAACTGCGCGCGGCTTCCCGCGGGCTTCGTGCTCGCGCCGGACGCCCGCATCGACGACGGCTGGCTCGACCTCGTGCTTCTGGACACCAAGGGCTGGATCTTCGGCTGGGGCGACGTCATGCGGCGGATGGGCCTGCAGGGAATCGGCGTGCGCCGGACGATTCTGCCCTCGGCGGGAACGATCGACCTGCGGCGCATGCGCTCGGCGACGGTCACCGCCGACCGGCCCGAGCTCGTCGAGGCCGACGGCGACGCCCTCGGATACGCTACGAAAGTCACAGCAGAAATCGACCCGCTGGCGCTCACCGTCCACGTGCTGTGAGCGGGCGGCCTTCCGGCGGCTCCGCCTTGCCTTCGCCGCCGTTGCGCGTTTGCGGTTGTGCAATTCTGCCTTTGCGGGCCGCAAAGAAGCGGCTGTGCACGCTTGGAGGCGCCTCGCTTACGACGGAGACGCGTTTTACGCCGCCCGGCCAGCAGCCTCTCGACGATTCGCGCCCTGCCGGAGTCGGCGTCGGACGTTCGGGGCGCGGCCTGATCCTCGCCGCTGGCCGAAGGCGGGAGCCGAGAAGACGACCTGCGGGCATACGCGATGCAATCCTATGAGAACGGCCTGGATGCGCTCGTCGCACAGGTGGCCCTCGGCGTCGATCGAGAAAGGCGTAGCGGCCCAGCAGATCGCCGATGAGCTGCGACTCGATCCGCGAGAGGTTGATGCCGCGGGCGCTGAACTGCTCCCGAGCATGCTCAGCGGCGCGCGGCCTCGTCGTGCGAGCTGGACCAGCAGGGTGGTTTGTCCGCGCCCGTCGCGCTGGGCTGCGGCGGAAAGTCCCACGTGATGAACCGGGTGACAGGCGCGGGGTTGTCGGCGACGTCGTCGGAAACTCGGGCCCATGAGGCTCGACGGTGGCGGGCGGGACTGGGAGCCGCCTCGAAGCCGGGGCTGTCCGATTCGGCGAGGGTTTTTCGCTCCGGCGGCGGTCGACGTCGCCGGCACGTGGACGACAGGCCGGGGCGCTCGGCGATCCATCCGCGGCATTGCGCCCACGCGTGCAGGTGGGTCGATATGGCGCGGATGTCCTCACGGCGCGTGCCGGCGGCTGACCGCGAGCGAGAACGCGATCGGCACGAGCATCTCGCATGATCTGCAGCGCGGAGCCGTCCGTCAGCGCGTCGAGGTTGCGTTGACCCCCCTCGACGGGTTTTCGATCAGGACGACGGCGAAGTCCGCCTCTCCCGAGCGCACGACCTGAGCGCCGTCGGAACGTCGATCGCCGGAATCTCGACTGAATCGAGGCGGGCCTGTTTCAACGCCGCGTACGTGAACGTTCCCGCCGGTCCCAGGAACGAAAAGCGCAGGGGCCCTGCTTTGTCGCTCATTGGTCTCCTTCCGCGCTGCTTCTCGCTCGCGCGCTTTCTCTGCTCGCACACTTTGACCTGCCGGTTTCCCGCGGACGGGCCAACCCTCCGAAATGTGGGCGACGCCTTGGCCTGCCCGCGGACCGCCGCATGCCGTTTTCTTCCGCGATTTCACGCATCGGCGGAGTGTTCTCGCATCGGCGGGGCTCTACGCATCCGCAGGTCGTTTTCGCGTTAGCAGGACTCTCTCGCATCCCGCAGGTCGTTTTCGCTCGGCAGCCTCGACGGCGTCGTGCGCAGGCGATTTCACCGATCTGCGGGGACGCCGTGAGACCAGAGCGCAAACCCCAGGATTCGCCGGGCGATCTCGCGGATTTGAGGGGTAGGCGCGCTTGGCCGCAGTGCATGCCGCCTGCGCCGCTTCCGATAGGCTGGTCTCATGGTCCTTCGCTCCGCCCGCCAAACGATCCTCGTTGTAGTGGCATTGCTCGCGGTCCTCGCCGGGGTGTGCGCGCCAGCTCGCGCGGAGGGAACGGCTCGTGCGGGGAAGCCCGCGGCCGAAGGCGGCGGGAAAGGCTCCGTCGTCGTCGTCGGATTCTCGGGAGTCAGCTGGACGGACGTGACCCGGAAGACCGCCCCTCACCTGTACGAATTCGGCAAGAAGGCGGCGGTTTCGAACATCGTGGTGCGCACGGTCCGCGAGACCGCGTGCCCGGTGGAAGGGTGGACTGCCCTTGGGTCCGGGCAGCGCACGATCGACGACGGCTGCCGCCTGCCCACCGTGGCGGGCAAAGCCCCGGTCCGGTGGGCCCAGCTGAAAGAGGCCAATTCCTCGAGCAGTTACAAGGCAAAGATCGGCGCGCTCGGCGAGGCTCTCCAAGGGCGCAGCGCCCTCGCCGTCGGCCTGGCGCCGCCCTCGCCCTCGCCAAAGCCGAACGGCCGCCTTCTCGGCGGCTATGCCACCCTCGCCCCGCTGCCGGTTTCGGGAGAGGGACGGAGACGTCGGCGGCGCGGCGCGAGCCTACGCCGGGTCCGGACGCGGACGTCACGGTGATCGACCTCGGCGCGGTCCGCTACCCCGGCAACGAACTGAGCGAGAACCATCCCGTCAGGCCCCGAGATCGCCCAGCGCCTGCGCGAGTACTTCACGCCGAGGCGCTGCGCCCGAAGCGGTAAACAGCAGATCTCCTACATCGACGCCCGGTTCGGGCTGCTTGTCAAACAGATTCGCAAGAAGACGCCTAACGCCACCGTGCTTGTGGCGAACGTGGCCGACGCCGACTCCTCGCGGCCGCATTTGGGATATTTCGCGGCGGCGGCCCGCATGGGCGGGCCGGCGCTCGCGACGTCCGGACTCGACGCGGCAGCCGGGGGCTCGTCCAGGTCACGGACATCATGCCCACGCTGGCCGGCTGGCTCGGCGCGGGGCCGCAATCCCGTGGCAATGCCATAGGCTCGGCGATCACGACCGCCAAGGCCTCCGACGGGGAGGCGAACATCGCCCGGCTTGACGCCGAACACACCCGCGCGCAGGTGACCCGCTCGCTTTCCGGCTCCTTCTACGTTCTTCTCGCCGCGCTGTCCGCGGCGATCCTCATGTGGGCCAAGCGGAAGTCTCACAGGTGGACGGAGACGAATGAGCGCTTCTTCCTGCAATTGAGCGCCCTCACGGCCGCGCTTCCTGTCTCGACGCTGCTCGTCAACCTCATCCCCTGGTGGAGGATGTCGAATCCCCTCGTGAGCCTGCTCATGGGGGTTGTGCTCGATGCCGCCGTTCTCGCCTCTCATCGCTTTGCGCGGAAAGTCGCCTTTCGCCCCGTTCGCCGTCATAGAGGCGTCACCGCCGGAACCCTGGCCCCTGACGTGCTCCCTTGACGGCATATGGCACGGGTACCCCTCCAGTTAGCCGCCTTGCTGGGCATGCAGCCGCCAGTGGGTTGGCGTTTCTACGGTTTTTCGAACAACGCCGTCGCCATGTTCGTCGCCGGGCTCGTGCTGCTGCTCGCCTGGCATTCCTCGCCAGACGGCCCGCAAAAAGTCTGTCGCGGTCATCGTGGGCGCGGGCGCGCTCGCCGTGCTCTTGGACGGCTCGGCGAAGTTCAGGGGCGGACTTCGGCGGGCCGCCGGTCATCGTCGTCGGCCTCGGCGTCCTCGCCACGATGGTCGCCGGAAAGCGGCTCACCTGGCTTCGCTTCGGCGCTCGTTCTGGGCGCCGCCGTCGCCACGTTTCTTTCGTGTTCGCCCTCTTCGACTACCTTCAACCTGCCCCACGCTCTCACCTCGGCAAGTTCGTGGGGTCCTTCTTCGACAGCGGCGGCCTCGCCATCGTCTGGCGCAAAAGTCACCCAGATATTTGGAAATGCGCTCTTCATCCCCGTCGCCCTGGCGATCGTCGCGGCGATCTGCGCAGTCGCTTGGCTGCTGGCCAGCGCGGACACTTCGCTCGGCCCGGATTGAGGACGAAATCGTGAGGCGTTCGGCGGTTTCGCTCGTATCGGCGCTCGTCGTCGCTGCACCGCTCAACGACTCGGGGGTCACGATGCCGGCCGTCGGGCTGATCGTCGCTGCCCCCGCTGTGGTTCGTAGCCGCGCTACGCCGCGAGGGAGAGACGACCGCCAGTCAAAGGGACGCTGCCGTGCAGGAAGGCGAGCCCGCCGTGCAGGAGGAAGAGCCGGCAACGGCCTCTCGCGAATAGGCAGCCGCTGTCCGACGACGCAGGCTTGGCGAGCTTGAAAGCCGCGGTCAGTCAGACCCCGAGCGGGCGCATGCGCGGGGTCTGGGGCGCGGATCGATCTCGGTGGCGGGGCGGACCTTGATTGATGGCATACGCTTGGTCACTGTCGGAGTATAAAAATACTATTCTAATGTATTTGAATCATCCATGCGACCTCCAGTGTATGTTGTTCGCTACAGAGGGGGTGTGGCTTTCTGCGTGGCGTCTCGCCCTTCGTTGCAGAGCGCCTTTCCTTTGTTCTTTTGCGGCTGTTTTCCACGGTTGTGGCCTGCTCGAAACGTCCGCCGCGAACTGGAGAAGTCTGTTCGCGGCGCTTTCTGCCATGCGAGACTGCGCGATCGATTTGCCGCGGAATGCCGGACTTCCGTTCGGACGTGAACAGACGTGCGCGACGTTGAAATGTGCACCATTTCAAGGAAAAGTCGGATTGTCCCGCGCCTTCGGCGTGCGAATCGCGCCTTACGGAGAAGATACAGTTTTTGCATGGCCCGCCGATCATTTAAGCTACTTTCAGACCGCTTAGGGGCGGCGCCCTGTAGGGAGTCCGGTGGAGATATGCCTGTCGAATAGCGGCGTCGCGCCGAATGTCCAAAAACTTGAAGGAGTTTCGCGCATGGGACCAGGTGGGCGCGGACACGCCGTCTGCGGATCCGAAGGAGCTCGCGACTGAGGGCTGGCAACGCGCAAGACTGCGCCGCCAAAAGTCAGCGAATGCGGACGGAAGATACAGCCGAGCAGCATCTCGGGGAAGATTTCAGGAGGCAAAGGCGAGCCTCGACCGTCAAAACGACGTCGAGCATCTTTCGAGACGAGCTCAAAGACGGTGAGCATCAGCTGAGCGACTACTCCGGACGATCTCGTGGCAACCATGAAGACGATCGAGCAAACCGATCAGAACGAGGCGAGGATGTATCAGGGCGCGGCCCCTCCGGGGACGCCGGCAGCTTTGCCGAGGGAATGGGCGCCGGAGCAGGAGACGGCGGCACGCAGGCGACGCCGAGGCGGGAGCAGCGCTGCAATTGGCGGCAGTCACTCTTACGGGTCAGCCGGCGGCGCGTCTGGCGAAAGCTCAGCTGGAGGCGGCCACTCGTATGGCTCCCGCCAACGGCGGCGCCGGCCAGCTTTCGGCTCTCCCGGCGGCGGCTCGGTTGTAGGCGGCCATTCGTACGGTTCGACCGAGAGCGGCCAGATCGTCGGCTCGCACGGCGGGCATCACTCGATGGGAGGCGCTCTGGGCGGCATCCACAATTTGATGAGCGGCGATTCCGATTCCTTTTCGTCTGGGGCTCGAGATCTCACCTCGCGCCCATGCGCGTCGAAACCTCCAGGCGATCCGCGCCCATGCCGCACGCGGAGACCTCCGGGAACGCCGCACCGATGCCGCACGTCAGAAACCGAAGGCGGAAGAGATCCTCCCTCACGTCCGAGCAGGGGCACAGCTACGGGGCCCAGATTTCCGGCGGCAGGAGCTCTCACGGGCTCCTTTGGCCCGGCGCCCATGCCGCAGGCGGAGGCCCCGGGCGATCCCGCGCCCATGCCGAATGCCGGAAACTCGGGGAATCCCGTTCCCATGCCCACGGCGGAAGGCTCGGGCAACCCCGTCTTCACGTCCCACGGAAGCGTCCATTCGGTGACAAACTCCTCCGGTTCGTTCGCCCCGACGCCGATGCCGCACGCAGGCGCCTTCCGGCGACCGTTGCGATGCCTCACGCCGAGACACCCGGAAATCCGAGCCTCGATACCGCGAATCGAGCCTTCCGACCCGCCGGTCTTTACCCGCGGGGAGGGGGCGGACTACGGCCCGCAGTTCCCGCCGTCGGCGCCGACGCCGGCTCTTTTGCTCCATCCCCCATGCCGCACGTCGAGAATCCGGGCAACGCAGTCCCGCTTCCCGGCGCGCAGGGTTCGGACGCTCCGGCTCCCATGCCCCGCGTGCACGGCTCCGGCGGTTCGTCGTCGGCCGTGACCGCGTGAGGCTCGAATCACACAACCGTGAAGTGCGCAAACCGACAGGCATCAGAGCGCTCAGTGCCGACGTTTCGGCGCTGAAAGGACTTTCTCCATGAAAGTGGGACGACATCACCGACTGGAAGAGTCGACCACCCTCGAAAACCGAGTATCAACAACTGTGCATTCGGAGAAGAGGCGGAAAACTGGGGGCGCGAGTTCTCGAGCTCAACAAGTCGACGAGCTGGCAGGGCGACGCCCGCAAAGCGGCGGACAAGAGGGTCGAAGAGATCGACCAGGACGTCGCCCAGTTCATCGTGAATCTGCGGGCGATGAAAACCGCGACGTCCACGATGCAGCAGGGGCATGGGCGCCGTGCGGGGCCTCGTGAGAGAGCGCGAAGGCACGCCGAGGGGCTCCGGTTTGACCATCCATTCGGACGGCACCGTGGAAGAACCACGAAGCGGAACCGATTGGGGCGACGTGGCTCTCAACACCGCGATGAACCCGTTGAGCTACGCGCTTCCGGGGCGGGCGCCCTCATTTTCGGCGGGGACTTCCTACGAGATGGGAACAAAAGCCGCCGGCAGCAAGGCGGTCGACAGGTGCGCAGACCGCGTCGATAAAGACCGTCAAGAAAGCCAACGAGATAGACGAGGCGTACTCGCAAGCTCTCAGCAACATCGAAGAAGGCAGGGTCAGCCCGAAGGCTCCCTCAAAGCACACCGTGGACGGGCCTTCCCATGCCTCAGGACACCAGCGACACCGCGCCGTGGCGAATGGGTGGGACTCGCTGGCCGCGAGGGCAGGAAAGGCTCGCCGACGAAGAACCGGATGCATCGGCAACCTCGACGCAGCGTCGACTTGCCTGGAGCTCGAGGGACAGACCCAATCGCCATCGGTTGGACAGGGGACTACGAGATCTGAACAGCAGGAAAGAGTCCAACGAGAAGGGTCACGCTACTCAGGCGTGGGTGGCCAGCGGTCGAGGAGCTGCGCCCTGCAGCGCCGACGAGTTCTCCCGTGCGAAAAACGAACTCGACAGGCGGGCGGAACTCGACAAGCTCAAGACTGCTCTTAATCAGGGCGCCCAATACAACGGCAGTCGCAGCTCCTTCTTTACGACCCCGTCGAACCCGGCGAGAATCAAGATCAGCTCCATGCGGCCGTGACGGTAGGCGACGTCGATAAGGCCGACAACGTTGCGGTTCACGTGGGCGGGCTGACGACGAGCGTCGATACTCAACGTCATCAGCTACACCGCCGAGATATTGCCAATGTGGCCGGCGGAGGAGACACGGCCTCGGTCGTATGGTTCGGATACGATCCTCCGCAGCGGCGGGAGCGGGCTCGAACGGTGTCTTCACCGTGTCCGAAACCGAGCGTGCGGCCGCGGGAGGGGCCGACTTGTCCCACTTCCTCGAGGGGCTGCACGATTCGCGGCAGGGAAGTGGAGAAGGCGGCGATCCGGAATCGCCGCCTAGGCCCTCCTACGGTTCGACGACCCTGGGATACGCGCACTGCGCAGGTGCGCGACGGCGTCGTCGATGCCGGTCTCTACGAGCCGCCAGGGGTCCCGGCAGGACGTCTCCGATTTCAACGTGCCCTCGGACAGCGTCTGCGTCGCGAAGAACGACCAGGACATCATCGGCGCCGTGCCAGACAACGGGCCGATGGGCACTAGCTCCGGTTCCGACGCGGCGCAGCTCAGCGATCCCACAGAAGTGCCGGCATTCAACACATCGAAGGAACCACGGATCGACCCCGGCGCGGGTTTGGTCACAGGAATCCTCGGGCCCATCGCGGGCGCTGGTTACGAGGGACTACCAAGACCACGTCAACTACTTCGACAGCACCAATTACCAGGATGCAGACACGCAGAAGGAGATCCATAAGTATCTGCGTCAACAGGGGCTGCCTGAGACCGATGAGAACGTCCGGGCCGAAATCCAGCGCCGCCAGCAAGAGAACGCGACCTCCAGCAACGAGAGTTTCCGATATCGTCGCTGGAGAAATGACGGAAACTTGGAGCCGGGCAAGCGTTGTTAAGGAGCCGGGCAAACGCTCGCATGGGGCGCATGTAAGCGTGGACATGGGACCGTATGAGCGCGTGTTTGGAGCCGGGCAAGCGCGTACTTTGGAACCAAATAGGGGCCGACGGCGCGGCGCAAACGGGTCGTCGAAGCGAGGCTTGCCGAGCTGGCGGCGCTCTGCGTGCAAGCCGCCGGGCTCCAGCGGCGGGCATTCTGGAGGCGATACGGCTCTTCCAGGGTGCCCGCCGTTGCCCGAACTATCAGGGCGCCCGTAGCCTCCTTCCCGGCATGCTGAGCGCCGCAGGTTGGGGTTGACCTCGCCCTCGACAGCCCCTCCTCCCCGGGCGTGCTGGAGCGTCGCCGACGAGTTTGAGCCGTCGAGCAAGCGGGAGCCGCCGTCAGGCGCAGCTGGAGCTTGCGTGGCACGTGTGGAATGTATGCGGGGATTGGCCGAGTTTGGCGAGGTCCGGAAGGCCCGCACGGTGGTCGTGGACTCCCGGGGTTGTGTTCCCTGCTGTCATTCGCCATAGATTGGCTGGGTCAATCTGATGAGTGCCAGGTGAAACTCTAGATTTTAGCTCGAAAAGAGATTGGTTTGAGACGGTAGGGGTTGGAAAGAGCTACCCTCACGCATGAATCGTTGCCATCTCAAGCTCTTCCTGCTGGGGACCGCTTGTAGTCAAGCAAGATCTGTACTGAGTAAGATAGTCAAGGCGGCGGAAGCGGCGGTCGAGATGTGGGTATTTTGCAGAGGTTGCGACAGTCGCCCCAGAGACACGATCTATTTAACTTTCAATCAAAAGGCTTGGAGAGTCAAAGATGGGAGAGGGTGCTGTGGGCACGCTGTCCGTAATTCGAGCGAGCTCGGCAAACAGGCGGCGTTTGCTGAAAACTGCGCGACGGAAGGTGCGAAACTGGCAGCGGATCACGCCGCAGGGGAATATCGAGGCAAGATTCGAGGAGGGACGCGTCGTCGGCGGTGACGGCAGCAGCCGGATGCCTGACAGGAAAGCTCAAGAGCGTGAGGGGACCCTCAACGAGCATTCAGGGCAGTCTTCTGCGGACGCAAGGGACGTGGGACAGACGGATCAGGCCGAGGGCCGGCGCACGCAGGTTTTGACGGCGTCAGGGGAGGCGGGGCGACGCTGGAATCGACAGCGGCTCGACGGAGAAAAGCAGCGTGTCGGCCATCGGCGTTTCGGGCGCTCAGGTGCCTCGGGAGCCGACGAGAGCCAACTGGCGACGAACGAAGCATGGCCCGGAATCTACGAGTTGATGGGGCCTGAGGTCTTCGAAGGGGCTGGAACACGACCTCGAGCACCTGAAAGAAAAAGGGCCAGCAGCAGGGAGACGGAGAAAGGACATCGATGCGGTGGAGCGACATCGTCGAATGGAAGGATCGACCCTCGAAACCGGGTGCGGCGGGCTGGACGGCCTCGTCAAGCGGGCTGAAACGTGGGGGCGAAAATCCTCAAGCTCAATCGGTGGGACGATTGGCGGGGCAGGCGCGATGCGGCCGACCAGCAGGTCGATCAGATCGCGACAAGAAAACCGAGATCCTTGTGGAACTGCGGAGATGAAAAGAGTGACGTCGCAGATACGGCAGAGGATGGGCGAGGTGGAAGGCCTCGTCAACGACGCGACGGCGCACGCCTCGAACGTAGGTTTTATCATCCATTCGGACGGCGCCGTGGAGACGCTGGTGAACAGACGTGGGAGGCAAGTTAGCATAAACACCTAACCTCCCTCCTCAAGATCTTGAATCCCTTCAGGACCGAAACGCGCAACGAGGGATGCACACGCAGGCAAGAGGCCGTGAGTGCGTGCGCCAGACTTGTTGAGAGGCGGTTCGCCGCGCAGCCAAGCACGGATCAAGTACGCCAGCGGCTCTTAGAGCCATCCGAACAAGGGGACGATCACGCCAGCAGGCGGCCTTCCAGAACACGCTGAACGGACCCTTGCGGGCCGGCCGACCTCGGCGACACCCGGGCGGTGAGCCGGTGGTGGATTCCCGGGCGCGAGGCAGGAAGAGCTCGTTGCGAAGGGCCAAAAGCTCATCGGCAATCTCGCAGCGTCGACGCGGTCGCGACAAGCGGGCCGCGCAGTGATGCAGGCGGTTATGACGATCTGAAGTCTCGGAGGGGCAAAACAAGACGATTGTCGGGGCTTACGAAATCGGTCTCGATTCGGCTCGGCATCTCGCCAGATGGTATCGAAAAGGCGAAGTGGGAGTGCGACCAGGCTGGAAGAACTCGAAAAGCTCAGGGAGGCACTCAATCAAACCTCAGGGTGCAACGGAAAGTCGCAGCTGCTCGTGTGTGACGTCATCGAGCATGGGCGTACTCAGAGATCCGTGAAGATCGTATCAGCTCCACCCGCGATTTCCGTCGGCGACGTCGACACCGCGGACAGCGTCGCGCTGTCCACGTGGGCGGGTTGTCGTCGAACGTCAAGGAACAACGTCGTGGGCTACACTGCCGAGATGGCTAACGTGGCCGCTGCGCCGTTGGGACACCAGCCTCGGTCACGTGGTTCGCTTCCCCGACGCATGATGGACCTGGTCTCCCTCTGAACGGGATCGAGACTGTGACCCATACCGATCTCGCCGCCAAGGGAGGCAAGGCTCTGGCAGGCTTCCTCGAGGGGTTGCACGACGCGCGTCAGGGCGCCGGCGAGAGCTCGGATGTTCGGATCACCGGTTTGGGCCATTCCTCTGGTTCGACGACGCTGGGCTACGGCTTGTCGCAGGTACGCGACGGCAATCGTCGACTCACGCGTTTCACGCTTCTCCCGGGAGTTCCGGCCGACGACGTTTCAGATTTCAATGTGCCCTCGGACGGCGTCTACGCCATGCGAAACAACAACGACATCATTGGCTACGTTCCAAACATCGGATCGGTGGATATCGCCCCGGACGCAGACATGGCGCAGATGGGCGAGCCCATCGGCATGTCTGGCGTGCAGACGATCAAGGGGAAAAACGATCCGTATGTTCTCAGCCCTTTTACGTCTCACTCGGATTGCTTCGACTCTACGAGACTACCAGTCGGAAGAGTCGATGAAGGACGTCCTCGGCTGCCTTCGGAAGCAGGGCCTGCCAGAAACTGAGCAGAACATTCAGGCCGAGATTTTGCGCCGCCAGCAGGCGAATGCGACAGAGCCGCAACGGACGGTGGGCGAGATAATCAATGGAAGCAAGTAACGGGCCGCGGGAAAACGGGCGAGTGTGACCGCGCCGTTCCGCCGACGTGATCGGCGGGAACGGGCAACAGAAGAGCCCGGGGCGCGGCAGGCTCCCGCATAGATGAAAACGCGGCCCGCCGCGAGAAAACAACTCCTCGGCTGCCTCGCCGTCAGCCCTTGTAGGCGTTGGCACGGCTCGTAGGGGCTTGGAGGAGTTCCTTTTGCCGTGCGGGACGTGGATCCTGCGCGAGCGACGTGCCAGCACGGCCTTGGCCACGCCCAGCTATGCTGGTCGGCCCGGTGCAGCTGGCCGGCGGGGTTGATTGCCGACGCGCGATGTTTGAGGTCGCAGACGACTTCCTGGACGGTGAGACCCGCCACGAGCAGGTCGATCGTCGATGCCGGTTTCCACGCCCAGCCGCTCGCCAGCGGCAGCCGCCTATGAAGGCTTCACGCGTCGTCACCGCTGCCCGGAGATCGACTGGCGCGGCTCCCATCCGTCGTCCGCCCGGTCTGCCTTGAAGGCGGCTCCGGTGACCAGGCCGAGGCCGCCGCGCTTCCTGGGAGGCAGCGCGGCGACGGTGAAATCGGCTTTGCCTTCGAGCACCGGCGCAACCAGCGGCGAGGCCTCGACGGCGGTGTCGCCGAGGTCGGCGTCGAGAAAGAGCAAAAGGCGCGGCGGGCGGTCCCTCGTGTCGCGCATGGCCGCCCTACCGCCCCGGTCTCATGCGGAGGCCTTGCCGCGGTTGACCGAATGCCGCACGACGGTCGCTCCGGCGTCGCGGGCCGCCTTCTGGGTGTCGTCCTCGGAGCCGTCGTCTACCACGACGACCAGGTCGACGTGCGGGATGGCGCGGGCGGCGCGGATCGTTGCGGCGATCCTGTCTTGCTCGTCCTTAGCCGGTATGACTACTGCTACGCGTTGCTCGGAGGTTGTCACGCTTCTATCTAGCCTTCAATGTTGAGATTATAAGTGCTTCGACGGTCGGATGTTCATCGCGGCGTCTTGACGGGAAACGATACCGCCCGCGCGCGTTTCTCTTCAGGTGTGAGCGGATCCGACGCTGCAATGGCGCTCGAGTTTCGGTGCGAATTCGGCCATCAGGGGCGGCAGAGTTCGTCAGCTTCGGCGCCTTTGGCGATTCCACACCGCAGGATGATGAGCCCCAGAGCCCTAAGCGCCGACAGAGCAGGGAATCGTCGAAGGAAAAGTCGTCGGCCGCGCGAAGCCTCGCCAGCCCGTCGAGAACCGCGTCGCGAGGCTCGGGCCTGACCCACCTGACGAATTCGCGGCTCATGCGGCACCAGGAATGCGCCGTCGACGCCGTCGACGAGCTTCATCGGAACAAGCTGGATCGCGATCCTCAGGCGCCTCCTGTTCTCCGGCTTGGCGGCGTCCTCTTCCGTCATCCAGAACGATGGAATCTCACGTGCAATTCGAGTTCGCCGAAGCTCGCGACGACGATCCTGCAGGCGAGGGCCGGGCTCAGGCGGGTCCGAGACCTGGAGCGCCTGGCCCGTCGGGAAGCTTGATCCGTCGATGATCCGCGCGGCGATGTCGCGAGGCGTCAGGCTCGCGACCGTCTGCGCGGCGACCAAAAGCGCCGTCGGCCCGGCGCAGCGCCCCGCCATCGAGGGGAAGGATCGTCGTCAGGACGTCGGCCCGAAACCGTACTCCTCCGTCGTGGTCGCCGGGAGCGTCGCCAACGGCAGAATCTCGCGCATGGCGACGGATCGAGCCTCGCGGGAAAGGCCCTCGAAGGAGCGCTCGACAAGCCGGCCTCTCCAGAGCTTCTTCGGCGCGGGCGACGGTCGAGACTGCGCGGACTGCGCCGACTGTGCCGGACTGCGCCGACCGGCCGCCGCTGCCCGCCTCTTGGATGCCGCTGGCGGCTCTTCTTCGACATGCTGTCCTTTCGTCGGTGGGCGCCGCGCCCGGGGGTGCGCGGCCTGGAAAAGCGCGCGGGGACTCGTTCAGTCTCGATTGTATGCGCTCGCCGCAGTTTGCGGCCGGATATGCGCCGCACGAGTCGAGTTGCGGAATTCACGCGGTGGGATGCGCGACGTCAGGAAAGCAGGCGAGGCGCGACAAACACAGCGCGACGGGCAAATGGCCCGCGCGCAAGCGTTGACGTCAAAGGCGCCGGTTCGACGTCGTCTCGGGCGAACGGCGCGGCGCGCAATAGCGGCGCCGGACGAGCCGCGCGGCCTCATTCGTCCCAGAAATGCTCGACGTCGATGACGCCTCCGGCCTCCTCGAAGTCGCGGCGCACGGCGGCGCGGAATTCGGCGTCGTGAAAGTGATCGAGGCCACCGGGCGGGCCGTAGGCCCGTCGGTCGCTGCGGCGTCGCCGAGGGAGCCGGCGGCCGCGAGCCATCTCGCGCGTGTGGGCGACGTCAGGATCGGCAACGTGATGAGCGGGTGGATGCCGAATGCGAACCGACACGTTGCCGAAGTCGGTGCCGGCCGCGATCGTTTCGGTCACGACTCCGGCGGGCAGAGGGTCGCGCCCGCGTTCGCGCTGGGACCTGACCCAGGCGCGGGTGAGCGGGCCGTTTGTTGCGGACAGGGCATCTCGTTCGTGGTCTCAGGTGACGATTTCAAGCCGTCGGTCGCGAGGGCGGCCCCGCGCAACACGTCCTCGACCCGCGCGACCAGGTCCTTGAAGCGTCTCAAGGTATTTCGACCGCGCCCAACAGGCTGATTTCGGTTCTTTCCGGGACGATGTTCGGCACGTCGCCTCCGTCGACGACAATTGCGTGGAGCCTGTCCATCCGGCGGTATCTGTTGGCGCAGCAGGCCGAAGCCGGTGACGCGCGGTGGCGGCGTCCAGCGCGTTGCGTCCCATGAAGGGCTGGGAGGCCGCGTGGGCGAGCACGCCGGTGAAGATCGCGCGTATGCGCCGCACCGAGCCACGTCTGGTGTGTGAGGTCGTAGGGAGTAGGGAGTGGGTTTGGATGGCGGCGTCGACGCCGTCAAGCATTCCGCGAACCGCGAGGACTTCGCTGGCGGTGGAGCATTCCTCGGCGGGCGTCGTCTGGAGGACGAGCGGCCCAGGAGCAGACCAGGCGCCGGCGTTCGAGCTCGTGGAGGGGCGAGAAGGCGCCGACGGGTTACCCGCACTCGACGTTGTGCCCGCAGCCGTGGCCGATGCCGAGCGCATCGTATTCGGCGAGATGGCGATCGCTTTCGGGGCGGGCGATCGGCGTTGCCGCGTTGTCGACAGCGCCGGTGAACTCCGGCGCAGGGCGATCTCCATCCGTAAACGCAGCATCGGGCTCGATGCCGTGGTGCGAGCAGGTCGGCGACCGTGGAGACCGCAGAAGCGCTCGCATATCCGACCTCGGGGTTGTCGTGGACGGCGATGCGAAAGCGTGACGATCTCGCCCGCGAGCCCCTCGACGGCTGCGGCGAGGGGCTTCTCGCAACTCAGCGGGTGAGCCTTCGCCGTCGGCGAGCGAGGCCGCAGGTCCGCTGCGGCCTTCCGCACCTGCGTCTCTTCAGCGAAAACGGCGTTGGATGGCATCGGATGGAACTGTGAGCTTCGACAAATCGCGCATGGTTCGATGGTGCTCTCGATGCGGAGGTCGGCGTCGCGAGGCCGGCGCCGCCCGCGGCCCTGAGTCTGAGCCGGAGTGCTTGCGGACCAATCGACGACGCCGCGAGATTTGGCCACGCCTCCAGGCCAGCAGCCGGCAGCGCTAGATCGTGGCGTCTCCGGATTTCGAGCATTTCGACGCGTTCGGACGCACCGGCGCCAGACGTTTCGTGTCCTCGACCCCCAGCACCGCGTCGCGCACGGCGACGTCGTCACGGCTGGGAAAGCGAGGGCGGCGGGAGGAGGCGTCGGAATGGGCGACGAGCAGCGGGACGTCGATTTTCACGTCGCCCGCTGCGATGCGCGCCTGCGCGGCGGACCGGTTCGGATGAACCCCATGCGCGCGACGGCCCGGCGGGCGACGTGGCGCAGGGTCGAGGAGAACTCGCCGCCGAAATCCGTGTGGAGCGCGCGGGCGTAGCGAAGGAAGAGCGGGCTGAAGACGAGCCGGGGGCGGCGGGCTCCGACGCGGTCGATGAACCGCGTGAGCGGTCCGCGCTCGAAGGCGCCGCCGTTGTGATCGAGCCACGGCGAGTTGGGGACGACAGCGTCGACGCGTCCGGGATTGTCCGCAGCCCACAGCGCCGCCTGAGGCCGCCCGTCGAATGTCCGATCAAGGCGATCCGCCTGGTGCCAAGGGATCACTGCGCGCCCGGTGCCGACCGATCTCTTCCTCCCGCAGTAAAATGTCGCGCAGATCGTCGCGGGAGCGTTCGAACGCACGGATGCGCACCGGCGCATGTCGAGGCCCGCCAGCGGGAGTTCGGCCTCGCGGAAGGCGGCGGCCTGTTGTTCGGCGATGGAAAGGGCGAATCGAGGGAAGCCCGGCGAGCTGCGCCGCTGCGCCGGGATTTCTGTGCGAGATCTGTCGCGGCGTCGGCCTCGTGGGGCAGGCACCGCAACGTCAGGGCGCGCCAGGCGGGGATCCGCGCATCGATCCTCGGAAAGGGCGAAAGACGATGGCACGACCCACGTCGGCCGGCGAGTCGGTGCGGATCGAGAGATGTCGGAAGGGGAGGCGGCCGCACGGATGCCGCGAGCGCGGGAGGAATCTCAGCGGCCATGCCGGGCGGAAGGGGCTCGTTTGAAGGCGATGACTCACCGAAAGGGCGCTCAGTCGACGATGCCTGAGGCCGGTCGCCGGCGTCAGCGGTCCGAGGGACGGGAAGTGGCCGTTTTCGTTTGAGGCGCTCGTCGAGCGCGGCCAGTCGATCGTGACGCGTCGGCGATCGCCGACGCCCAGCCTCCTCGAGGTTCCGCAGGCCCTCGGAAGGTGCGGCCAAAGGCACACTTTGCCAGGTGACGTCGCGCGCGCCGCGCCTCCAGCAGGTAGTTGACTGCGTCGATGAGCGCGTGCGCGGCCGATGGCGAGCATCGGGTCCACCACGTAGCACTGGCGGCCCGAGGGTCGTCTGGCAGGCGGTTGGCGCGCGTGTGCGCACTCGGCGTGGTCTCGTCGCGTTTCATTCGCGAAGCCGATTTCGGCCGGTCGGCAGAGCTTCGACATGCCTCAGCGGCATCCCCAAGGCCCCGCGCGGAGGATGGGCTGCACGAGTGGGGCGCGGATGAGGCCAGGGGACAGGCCCTTCGTCGGCGCGACGGTGACGTGACGTCATTACCTCGCGGACGGCGACGTCCGCGATCGGCCTCATACGCCAGAAAGGGTGACGAGCTCGTCGACGAGCTGCCTGAAGACGGGCGAGGCGTGTTTCGATCGCGCAGAAGGGTGAGTTTGTGAGCCACCAGAGGGTGCTCGATGATCTGGTACGCATGCGTTGACTATATCAGCGCGATCAACATATTTGGGGCGCTTTCCAGCATTATTGGGGCGCTTTGAGGCGTTGCCCTGGGATGCCCGCCGAACCGCGCGTGCGGCGCAGGGCGGACTGCACCATGAAGGCAGGTCAAATGCGGTGCGAGTCAAATAGGGTGCGGGCAGGTCAAATGGGGTGCGCCAAACCGCGTGCGGCGCAGGGGCGCCGCGGGCACAATGAGGGGCGTGCATGAAATTGAGCGGGAGTGGATCGGCCGGGCAATGGAGCTGGCGGCCGTGCGGCGCTCGCGGGCGACGTCCCCGTCGCGCTCGTGGTGCGCAGGTCGGCAGTGACTCGGCGTCGGCTGGAACACGCGCGAGGGCGCGCAACGATCACCGGCACGCCGAGATCGCGGCGCTGAGGGAAAGCGGCGCAGGCCGCGAGGGACTGGCGGTTGGAGGGATGCGACCTGGCACGTCTTACCTCAGGCCGTGCACGATAATGGCGCAGCGATCGTCGCCTCTCGCGTGTGCCAGGGTGCGTGTTCGGGCGGCGGGATCCGAAAGGCCGCGGCCGGCAGCGTCCGCGACGTTCTGCGCGCGACGCGCGGCTCAGCCACTGAGGGTCGAGGTTGTGGGCGGCGTCCGCGAAGACGGGCTGCTCGCGCCAGCTTCGCGCCTTCTTCGGGAGGTGACGGCGGCCGAGCCCGCATCCCCTTTCGCCTCGCCGCCTTCTTTTCCGCGCCTTCCCTCATTTTCCGTGCCGCCTTCACTTCCTTGCACTCCGGGTCTTCCCGCGGCTGCGGCGGCGTCGAGACTCCCACTGCAAAAGATCCCCGTGAGACGCGAATGAGCCTGCTCGCGCGTGTGAGGGAGGTGCGGGCTCGGTCGGCAGATACTGCTGCTGGTGACAGAAGCCGGCGACGACGGCGATCGCCTGCGCCAGACTTTCCTCGCGCACGATTCCGTGGGGGAAGCCAGGGATGTCGGCCGCGCAGCGTCGCCGCTCGACGATGACCCCGGCGTACTGGCGCGCGAGGCGGGAGTTCTCCCGCGCGGATTCACGACGAGGCTGCGACCTCCGATTCCACTGGGTCGGTGAGAAAGGCCGCAGGAGTCGGCGACCGAGGTCCGCGCCTGCCGGCGTGGTGACCTCGGCAAGATTCCGCTCGGTTGATGCCGATTCCGACGGACTGCGTGTGAGGCTGGACCTTCGAGTCGAAATAGTGAGTGGACGAGGCCGGATCGACGTTCGCCGTCCGGGCGACGGCGCGCGGCGGCCGCCGCCGGAAACCCGTCGATCGAAGACCTTCCGAGCGGCGTCGCGGATCTGCTCCACGTTGCGGGCGAGGCCGCCTGCGGCGGCCGCGAAGTCCACTCCGTCCTCCGCCGCGTGTGGGCGGGGGCCCAGCCCGAGCGAGGCCGATCGCGGAAATGCCGCGACAATGGCGAGGCTGGTCCGGTAATGGCCGGTCGGGTCCGGGTAATCCGCCGCACTCTTTCAACGCCTCGACCGCCCAGGTGAGCGGCAGCATTCGACAAGCCCTCAAGCCATCCGGCCATCTCTTCGCGAGGCCCGAAGAGTCCGCACAAAAGCACCTGCGGCAGCACGACGATCGGCATGAACTGGACGGCCTGGAACTCGCTGCGTGAAACCGCCGACGCGAGCAGCCCGAGGCGATTCCCAGCAGCGCCGTCGCCAGGAGACGGCAGCATCCACACGATGCCGCCCCTCAATTGCATGTCAGGCCCCAGTAGCAGACGGCCGTCAGCAGCGAGGTCTGCACGATGGCCAGCGCGCCGTAGGTAAGGCGTACCCTCCGATGACGTCTACTTTGTGGATCGGAGCCGCCATGGGACGTTCAAGGGTTCCGCCGGAGCGCTCGCGCACCGTGGCTACGGCTGTGAGCAGGAACATGAGGAGCAGGGGGAATGCGAGCAACGTCATCTCGACTTGCGAGGAGATCGGCTCTTCGCCGTCGAAAATCTGATGGACCAGCCACGCCAGAACCGACGGGACGAGGGTGACGAGGGCGAGTGCGCGGGTCGTGGCGCAGCTGGCGCGCCACGCGCGCGGCGATTGCGAGTCATTCTGCCTGCTCCTTCGCTGGGGCGAGAGGCGGCGTCCATGGACGACGTCGCCGTGTCTTGAGGAT
>BNJS01001525.1_pt1 | contig 95859 bp, 109 predicted proteins | sample 8540461 | NCBI WGS metagenome assembly BNJS01 (sample SAMD00202454, study PRJDB9452) | human saliva metagenome | isolation source: human saliva | place: Japan | reverse complement strand
AAGTAACTTATTTAAATACCGCCAAGCAAGAAAAACACACTTCCTTTGAAGATTACAATGAATTTGTTAGGGCACAGCAAGCTTGTTGGATTGCCTTACCAGATTCAACGCCAGTCACTAAGGTGACAATAAACAGACATGATATTGGCTACAAGGGACAATATGGTGACCTTTACTTTTATATTATGAAGTTAGACTTGGCACAATATCAGTAATAATAAGGGAAAAGAATCAGACACGGTGTTCTGATTCTTTTTCTTTGAGCAGGGTAATTTTTATAAATTAAGAATATTGCTAATTGACTGAAAATGACTTACAATAGAAAGGAAGAATTTATAGAAGGAGACACATATGAAAAACAAGCGTTTAATTTGGACTTTGGTTTTCTTAGCTATCTTGACGCTCGGTTCTATTGGTACAGATCTGTTCAAAAAAGAACACCAAGATACCAATAAGGTCGTCAAAGTAGGGATCCTCCAGTTCGTGACTCACGACGCCCTGGATCAAATCGAGAAGGGAATTGAGGATGGCCTTAAGGAAGCTGGTTATAAGGGGGACAAGGTTAAAATCACCCTCCTAAATGCCGAAGGAGACCAGTCTAAAATTCAAACCATGTCTAAACAATTGGTTAATGACAAGAACGATGTTGTTATCGGTATTGCCACACCAGCAGCACAGGGGCTAGCGGCAGCTACCAAGGATATTCCAGTCATCATGGGGGCTATCTCAGACCCTGTTGGGGCAAAATTGGTTAAGGATCTCAAGCATCCGGAAGGCAATGTCACTGGTACCTCTAACCAAGTGCCGATTAAGCAGACAGTAGAATTGGTCAAATCACTGACACCAAATGCCAAAACGATTGGTATTCTCTATGCTTCAAGTGAGGATAATTCCAAATCACAGGTTGAAAGCTTTAAGAAATACTCTGAAAAAGATGGCCTGAATGTGGTCGAGTACGCCGTACCATCAACCAATGAAATCAATACAACCATGTCAGTCATGACTGGTAAGGTAGATGCCATCTGGACGCCTCAAGATAATACTATTGCTTCAGCCTTTTCAACAGTAATCTCATCAGCCAACCAGGCTAAGATTCCAGTTTATACGACGGTTGATACTATGGTGAAAGAAGGCGGTTTGGCTTCAGTGGCGCAAAGCCAATATGAACTTGGAAAGGCTACAGCTCGTAGTGCCGTTAAGGTTCTTAAAGGTAAGAGAGTTAAGGATGTTCCTGTAGATGTTATCGATGATGGCACACCAACACTTAACCTTAAAGTTGCTCAAGACCTCAACATCACCATCCCTGACGATGTGCTTAAACAGTCAGACATCGCTGTTAAAGCTGATAAATAAGGAGGACTTATGATTATTTCATCTATTTATCAGGGGCTTCTATACGGAATCCTAGGTCTTGGGATTTACATGACTTTCCGTATCTTGGATTTTCCTGATTTGACAACAGAAGGTTCCTTCCCTCTTGGTGGGGCAGTAGCAGTAACCCTTATGAACTTTGGTTGGAACCCAATTTTAGCAACCTTGGTTGCCGTTTTGGCCGGCTGTGGTGCTGGACTTGTGACTGGTCTCCTCTATACTAAGGGAGAAATTCCTACTATTTTGGCAGGGATTTTGGTCATGACCTCTCTTAACTCAGTCATGCTTATGATTATGGGAAGGGCCAACTTGGGACTTCTTGATATTAAGACTATTCAAGATTTGCTTCCTTTCAGCAAGGACTACAATCTCTTGATTGTTGGTCTCATTGCTGTGACCATTGTTATCACTGCCTTGATTGCCTTTCTTAACACGCGCCTAGGTCAAGCTTATATTGCCACAGGTGATAATAGAGACATGGCCAAATCATTTGGTATCAACACAGACAATATGGAAGTGATGGGTCTTGTTATCTCAAACGGTATTATCGCTCTCTCAGGAGCCTTGATTAGCCAACAGGACGGTTATGCCGACGTTTCTAAAGGGATTGGGGTTATCGTCATTGGTCTTGCCAGCATTATCATTGGTGAGGTCCTTTATGCGACTAACTTGACTCTGTTGGAACGTTTGATTGCCATCTGTATTGGTTCAATCCTCTATCAGTTCCTTTTGACAGCGGTTATTGCTCTTGGCTTTAACACTAACTACCTCAAACTCTTTAGTGCAATTGTTTTGGCTATTTGTTTGATTTCGCCTGTCCTACGCCGAAAATTCTTTAAGGGGGTGACCTTATCACGATGACAGCTATTGTAGAACTCAAAGATGCGACTGTTAAGGTCAATAACGGTTTTGACACCGAAAAAACAATCCTGGACCATGTTAATCTTACCATTAGAGAAGGTGACTTTATTACCATTCTCGGTGGAAATGGTGCCGGAAAATCAACCCTCTTCAACGTCATTGCAGGGACACTCATGTTGACCAGTGGTCAGATTTTCATCATGGGTGAAGATGTTACGGCTCTCCCTGCTGAGAAGCGTGCTAAGTACCTCTCACGAGTCTTCCAAGATCCTAAAATGGGGACAGCTCCTCGTATGACTGTTGCAGAAAACCTCTTGATTGCCAAATACCGTGGTGAAAAACGAGGGCTTAAATCACGCCAAATTCATCTCTACACAGAGGAATTTCAAGGTCTGATCGAACGTATCAGTAATGGTTTAGAAAAACACTTAGATACACCAGCAGGTCTCCTTTCAGGTGGTCAGCGTCAGGCTCTCAGTCTGTTGATGGCGACACTTAAACGTCCTGAGCTCTTGCTCTTAGATGAGCACACCGCAGCCCTGGATCCCAAGACCAGTGTAGCCCTCATGGAGTTGACTGATGAGTTTGTAACAGGTGACCATCTAACAGCCTTGATGATTACCCACCACATGGAAGATGCTCTAAAATATGGCAATCGTCTTATCGTTATGAAGGATGGTCAAATCATTAAAGACCTTACCAAGGAAGAAAAAGGGCAATTGGATATCACAGACTACTACGCTATGTTTGAGTAAGCCTAGTCTGACTCTAAATTGTAAAATAAGCCAAAAAGTTGTATACTTAAAGGGTATGCAACTTTTTGTTGTGGCCTGTAAATCGACAAGGAGACTGTTCGCACGAACGTTCAGCTTCTTGGACCGTCTGTAAAAATAGGCTCTAGAAGAGAGTCAAACTAAAAAGGAGAAAAACAAGCATGAGCGATATTAAAATTATTGCCCTAGGTGGAGTACGTGAAAATGCTAAGAACCTCTATATTGTTGAGATTAACGACTCTATCTTTATCTTGGATGCTGGTCTAAAGTATCCTGAAAATGAACAACTAGGTGTTGACTTTGTCATCCCTAACTTAGATTACTTGGTTGAAAATAGAGATCGTATCCAAGGGATTTTCTTAACTCACGGACACGCTGATGCCATTGGTGCCCTACCTTATATCTTGCAAGAAGTCAAAGCACCAGTCTTTGGATCATCACTCACAATCGAGTTGGCTAAACTTTTTGTCAAGAATGCTGGCGTTAAGAAATTTAATAACTTCCATGTTATTGACGCAGAAACTGAAATTGAATTTGAGGATGCTGAGTTTCATTCTTCAAAACAACTCACTCAATTCCAGAATCAATGGGGATTGTTCTTGGTACTGACCAAGGCAATATTGTCTATACAGGTGACTTCAAGTTTGACCAAGCTGCCCGTCCTTACTACAAAACTGATTTAGGTCGTTTGGCTGAAATTGGACGTGAAGGTGTTCTGGCCCTCTTGTCAGACTCAGCAAATGCGACAAGTACTGAACAAACAGCTTCTGAAGCAGAAGTGGGCCAAGAAATTGACCAAGTTATTGCTGATGCAGAAGGACGTGTTATTGTTGCTGCAGTTGCCTCAAACTTGGTACGTATTCAACAAGTCTTCGATTCAGCTGCTGATCACGGACGTCGTGTTGTTCTTACTGGTTTTGACGTAGAAAATATTGTCCGCACAGCCATTCGTCTCAAAAAATTGACTGTGGAGCATGAGAAACTTATTGTCAAACCAAAAGACATGAACAAGTTCGAAGACCACGAGTTGATTATCCTCGAAAATGGTCGTATGGGTGAACCAATCGATGGCCTTCAAAAGATGGCTGTTGGTCGTCACCGTTACGTTCAAATCAAGGATGGAGATTTGGTTTATATCGTAACAACTCCAAGCATTGCTAAGGAAGCCGTAGTGGCACGTGTCAACAACGCTATCTATAAAGCTGGTGGAACTGTTAAGATGATTACGCAGAGCCTTCGTGTTTCTGGACATGCCAATGCTCGAGAACTTCAATTGATGATTAACCTCCTTCGTCCACAGTATCTCTTCCCTATTCAAGGGGAGTACCGTGACCTTCAAGCACATGCAGAGTTAGCCTTGGAAGTTGGTATTCTTCCAGAAAATATTTATATCGTTAAACGCGGTGACATCATGCACTTGTCAGAGGACCAAGGTTTTCTTCATGAAGGAGCTGTTCCAGCTGGTGATGTTATGATTGACGGTAATGCCATTGGTGATGTGGGTAATATCGTCCTTCGTGACCGTAAGGTCTTGTCTGAAGATGGTATCTTTATCGTAGCTATCACTGTTAACAAGAAGGAACGTAAGATTGTCTCTAAAGCGCGTGTGAATACACGTGGATTCGTTTATGTGAAGAAGAGCCGTGACATTCTCCGTGAGGCTGCTGACATTGTCAATGCTACCGTTGAAAATTACTTGGCAGGAGACAGCTTCGACTGGGGTGAACTTAAAGGTGCCGTCCGCGACGATGTGGCTAAGTTCCTCTTTGACCAAACCAAACGTCGCCCAGCTATCCTTCCAGTAGTTATGGAAGTTCGCTAATAACTGACTAAAACATAAGAGTGTGAGCGTGTCGCTTGCACCATAGACATTGAGGAAAGTCTCAACAAGACTTTGTTTTAAAATCAAAAGCTGGGGTGTCCCAGCTTTTCTAACATTAAGAAAGGAAAATACAAATGGCTTTTTTTCAAATTGAATACTCATCAGATGTTCTAGGACAATACCGCCAAGTGGATGTCATCTATCCAGATCGTGATCAGATTGCTGAAACGGAAAGTGATACGGACATCCCAGTTCTCTATCTCCTTCATGGCATGGGGGGCAATCATAATTCTTGGGCCTTCCGTACCAATATTCAGCGTCTCCTTCGTAAGACTAATCTCATTGTTATTATGCCTAACTCTGAAAATGGCTGGTATACAAATACCAATTACGGGGTTAAGTATTACGATGCCATTGCTAAGGAGCTTCCTCAAGTCATGCAACGTTTCTTCCCTAGTATGACTAAGAAGCGTGAAAAGACCTTTATCGCTGGACTTTCTATGGGTGGATACGGTTCTTTCAAACTTGCCTTAACGACAAATAACTTTGCTTGTGCAGGTTCCTTCTCTGGTGCCCTTGGATTATCAGCGGAGATGATTACAGATGAAACGAGTGAGTCTAAGGAATACTGGCAAGGTGTCTTTGGTGATTTGGAAGGAAAAGACATTGAGCAGCATAAACTTGTTAACCTAGCCAAACAACATGACAAGAAAACCAAATTCTTTGCCTGGTGTGGGCTTGAGGATTTCCTTTTTGAATCTCAAAATAAAGCAGTTGCTGATTTGAAGGCCCTTGGTTTAGACATTGACTACCGAACAGACCATGGAAGACATGAGTGGTATTATTGGGAAAAACAACTAGAAGCCTACTTAGAATGGTTACCTATTGATTACGTTAAAGAAGAACGTTTGTCTTAATAGGTCAAGTTTGTAACATCTTATCAAAGAGATGATAAAAGCTTAAAGTGATATTTTTTGCTTGTCAGAACTATTAGAGCTTGATATACTAGGGGAAGTTTCGAAAAGGAGGCTCAATAATGAAAAAATTATTCAGAGTAATCTTCTATATTCCCAAACTTCTTTTACAATTTATTTGGAATCTTATTTGGGCTATATTTAAACTTGCCCTAGTCCTAGCCCTCATTGGTTATGGACTCGTCTATTATGCCAATAACTCTTCAAGTACCTTAGCCACAAACATTAATCAAGCCTTTCATCAAGTAGAGCTAGGTTTTAGTGGTACCAGTACTAGTGACGTTGAGAAAGTTGTCTCTAACCTATCAACGACAGATACCACTCCAGAGTCTAATGGAGCTAGATGGGCGCAAAATACAGCTAGCATCTATATACAATCTACAGATGAAACCTTGGTAGCAGCTTATAAGGAAGCTATTACTAACTGGAATAACACGGGTGCTTTCATCTTTACTTTAACTGATGATGCCTCAACAGCTGATATTGTTGCGACTGACTATTCCGATGCGAATTCACAGGCAGCAGGTTTAGCAGACACTCAAACCAATGTTTTGACCAATCGCATCACTCATGTAGATGTGAAGTTGAACCGTTATTTCCTCTTGAATAGTGATTTTGGTTATACTCACAAGCGTATTGTGAATACGGCTGAACACGAATTGGGACATGCCATTGGCTTAGACCATGATGACTCTAAGACATCCGTTATGCAATCAGCTGGATCTTATTACGGAATTCAACAGGTGGATATTGATACGGTCCATGCTCTCTATGCAAACTAAGGAGGGGCTGTCATGCGCTATTTGAAACGCCTTGCTAGACGTTACCCCATGCAAACCTTCCTTTTTCTTTTCAATGCTGGGGTCTTTACTTGGTTGCAAACAACAGGAACCATGATTGCCAATCGTTTGGGCCTATCAGGTGATGGTATTTGGATTTATATTCCCAATTGGGTAAAAACGCTGACCAGTCATTCCATACAGAGTATTCAAACACTATACGGAGCCTCTGGTTGGAGTTGGCTAATCACCTCTATGCTTCTCACTTGGCTCTTGACTTTTCTGAGAGGTCTCATGAGAGCAGTGATTCTCATTCTGATAGTTGGTCTTGGCTTATGGCTAGTCTATCGACACTTTGAATTCTTACAAAATCTAAAACTGTCCTGATGGGCAGTTTTTTTGAGTTGTTAGGTCATTTATTTTCTGAAGAAATATGATATAATATAGCTAATTTATTATTTTGGAGGACATTATGGCTTTAGCAAAAATCGTTTATGCCAGTATGACCGGTAACACGGAAGAAATCGCAGATATCGTTGCCAAAAAATTGGAAGAATTGGGTCACACTGTAGATGTAGACGAGTGTACAACGGTTGATGCCGCTGATTTTGAAGATGCGGACATCTGTATCGTAGCGACTTACACTTATGGTGATGGTGAGTTGCCAGATGAAATCGTTGACTTTTACGAAGATTTGGCTGACCTCGACTTGTCAGGTAAAATCTTTGGTGTTGTAGGTTCAGGAGATACCTTCTACGATTATTTCTGTCATTCAGTAGATGAGTTTGAAAATCAATTCACATTCACAGGGGCGACTAAGGGTGCTGATAGCGTCAAGGTTGACCTTTCTGCTGAAGATGAAGATATCGAAAACCTCGAAGCTTTCGCTGAAAAAGTTTCAGAAGCATTAGCATAAGAAAAAAGCAGAGTAAAGTCTGCTTTTATTGTAGTCAAAAATGGAGTTTTTATGAATGAAATAGAAAGAGATTTTAGAACGCAATCTCAACATCTCCTTTGGTCCGTTTGGCGAGGGCTTTTAGTGGGGGTGACAGCAGGAGCAGTAGTCAGTCTTTTTCGTTGGTTAATTGCCAAAGGGGCCGCATTTTCTGTAGCTATTTACGAAGACGCCCTTCATAATCCACTTCTGATTCTGGGAATTGTACTTGTTAATCTCTTGATTGCCCTTTTTATTGGTTACCTTATTAAGCAGGAAAAAGGACATCAAGGGCTCAGGGATTCCCCACGTTGAAGGGGAACTGATGGGGACTCTACATCCGTCTTGGTGGTCAGTTTTATGGCGTAAATTCCTAGGTGGTGTCCTTGGGATTTCAATGGGACTGATGTTGGGACGTGAGGGACCTAGTATTCAACTAGGTGCCATGACTGCTAAGGGATTAGCCAAGGGACTTAAGCTCTCTGCACGTGAGAAGCGTGTCTTGATTGCTGCTGGAGCAGCAGCAGGGTTATCAGCTGCCTTTAATGCCCCGATTGCTCGGTCTTTTGTTTGTCGTCGAAGAAGTCTATCATCATTTCTCTCGTCATGTTTGGGTGACAGCCTTTAACGGCATCTTTAGTAGCCAATGCTGTTTCCCTACGCATCTTTGGCCAGGTACCAGTCCTTGCTATGACAGAAAAATTACCCGTATTTCCTTTGAAAGATTATTGGATTCTTATTGTTTTGGGGATTTTTCTAGGTGTGCTTGGATACGGTTATGAGTGGGTTGTCTTACGTATTGGTAAGGTCTACCAAGGGTTAGGGAAAATCTTCCACTTGCCATCTCATTTTCATGGCCTCTTGGCAGTTCTGTTTATCATTCCTATTGGTCTCTATTTTCCACATCTTTTAGGTGGTGGGAATGAATTGATTCTTGCTCTAAATGGTTTACATCCTGCTCTAGCTGTGGCTATCCTCTATTTGGCTATTCGCTTTGTTTGGAGTATGTTGTCCTTTGGTTCAGGATTTCCTGGTGGGATTTTCTTGCCGATTTTGACTCTAGGTGCTCTTTCTGGTAGCGTCTTTGCGGCAGCTTTTGAAAACCTAGGCTTTTTACATCCCGTTCAGTTTCCTATCTTTATCATTCTTGGTATGGCTGGTTATTTCGGTGCTGTGTCTAAGGCACCGCTAACTGCTATGATTTTAGTGACTGAGATGGTAGGTGACCTTCACCAATTGATGACAATTGGTGTCGTGACCCTGATTGCCTATCTAGTCATGGATTTCATGGGAGGAGAACCTGTCTATGAAGCCATGCTTCACAATCTAATCGCTCACAAACCAGAGCAAGTTGATAATATACCGACGATGATTGACTTACCGGTTACAGATAGTCTAGCTGGTCGATTGGTTAAGGATTTAACCTTACCTGATGGAGTTTTGATTTCCACTCAGATTTTTCAAGACCAGTCTGAGGTTGTTCATGGAGACACACGTCTAAAAGCAGGAGCAACCCTGTATCTAGTTGTTAATGAAAGTAATATCAGTCAGGTAAGAAAACTCTTTTTATAAGCAATTCAATGGCTTGAGGCTCTTTTGTCCTCAGGTCATTTTTGTTATAATGGAGAGAAAAAAAGGAGGTCAGTATGGACTTAAATGAGATTCGCCAACAGATTGATACCGTTGATAATGAGATTGTGGCTTTGTTGGAAGAACGTATGAAATTGGTAACTCGAGTAAGTGCTTATAAACAACGCACTGGAAAGGCGATTTATGATCCCGAACGAGAGCAAGCCCTGCTTGACAAAGTAGGCGCTAGTGTCCTTAATCCCGAATATAAAGAAGCTATCGTTGCTAGTTTTGCGGATATTATGAAGCATTCACGTACTTATCAAGCAAGTAAGCTAGAAGAAAAGTAGGCAACTAGGATGAAAGTAAGACAATTAAGTGATAGTCAAGGTCTTTCTTACTTACATTTAGTAATGTTAAGTCTTTATGCAATCTTGTTGGGGGTGCTTGTTGGGCTGATTGATGCTATTTTTGGGCGCGTACTGATAGGACTCTCGGAATTTCGTGACCACCATCTCTTTTATCTAGTCCCGGCACTTCCTTTAGCAGGTCTTTTGATAGTTTACCTTTACCAAAAGTTTTCGGGTAAGGCGGCACAGGGAATGGGCTTGATTTTCAAGGTTGGACATAATGAGGAGGATCAAGTCCCCCTAAGGTTAATTCCACTGGTGACTGTAACTACATGGCTGACCCACCTTTTCGGGGGTTCTGCAGGTCGTGAGGGAGTTGCTGTACAACTGGGGGCCACAGTTTCTCATGCTTTTAGTCGCTATTTTAAGCTCCCGAATGCTTCACGTATTTTCTTGACCATGGGGATGGCCGCTGGTTTTGGAGGTCTCTTCCAAACACCAATCGCCGCGACCTTCTTTGCGCTTGAGGTATTGACTCTAGGACAGTTAAGTCTGCCAATCTTGGTACCGACTCTTATTGCATCTTTTGTGGCTAGTACGACAAGCCATCTCTTAGGTCTTGAAAAATTTAGCCACTTTGTATCTGAAAGTTTAACTATTGACCTTGAGACATTCGTCAAATTAGCTCTTTTAGGTCTGGCCTTTGGTCTAGCGGGAAATCTCTTTGCTTATCTCTTGTCACTAGCTAAAAAGAAAGTAGCAAGTCTGCTCCCAAATCCTTATTATCGTGTTCTCCTAGGAAGTGTCGTCTTAACCTGTCTTCTTTTGATTTTGTGGAAGGGACGCTATACAGGTCTTGGAACGAATTTGATTGCTTTAAGTGTTGGTGGTGGGACCATTTATCCATTGGATTGGCTTTGAAATTGCTCTTGACCGTCTTTACCTTATCTCTTGGTTTCCAAGGAGGAGAAGTAACCCCTTTGTTTGCTATCGGAGCCAGTCTTGGTGCTGTTCTAGCACCAGTTCTAGGACTTCCAATTCCACTTGTAGCAGGTCTTGGCTATCTGTCTGTCTTTGGTAGCAGTACCAATACCCTTTTAGCACCTATTTTCATTGGCGTTGAAGTCTTTGGTCCCGCTAATGCAGTCCCTTACGCGATTGTCATGGCTTTTGCTTATCTCATCAATCATAAGACGAGCATATATGGACAACAAAAAATGCTAGAAATGCAATAAGATACTAGACATCCTGATAATTTTTTGATAAGATACTAAGAGTGTGTAATGGACACACAAAAATAACGGCTAATCCGCTGAGACACAGAGGTTGCTCTTAAGATTAGTAAGATAGGAGTATATAAAAATGAATCCATTGATCCAAAGTTTGACAGAAGGTCAACTTCGTACTGACATCCCATCATTCCGTCCTGGTGACACAGTTCGCGTTCACGCGAAAGTTGTCGAAGGAACTCGCGAACGTATCCAGATCTTTGAAGGTGTAGTTATTTCACGCAAAGGTCAAGGGATCTCAGAAATGTACACAGTTCGTAAAATTTCAAGCGGTATCGGTGTAGAACGTACTTTCCCAATCCACACTCCACGTGTTGAAAAGATTGAAGTTGTACGCTACGGTAAAGTCCGCCGTGCTAAACTTTACTACTTGCGTGCTTTGCAAGGTAAAGCTGCACGTATCAAAGAAATCCGTAAATAATTTACAGATTTCACATAAAAAATCTGTCCTCGTGGCAGATTTTTCATAAGTCCTCTTAGTTAAATGGATATAACAACTCCCTCCTAAGGAGTCGTTGCTGGTTCGATTCCGGCAGGGGACATTTTTAAGCCTTTAACCATGCGGGTTTAAGCTATTCTGCCCCAAATTTAAGCCAAATGTATTTGACACCTATTGAATTATAGGTGTTTTTTTGATAAGCAAAAACCCTAGTCAGGATTAGTCCTAACTAGGGTTGAAAATAGAATACTGGTGATGATAAGTATTCTGTTATCTCATTAATTGGAATTGGCAGTTGTGTCTGTGCTTGATGAAGCTTGTGGGTACTCGTAAGGATTGTTATCAACGTCGTTAATCCACTCATTGCTCTGATCAGTTGAGCTTGAGTGATTGCTTCCTCCACCAGCACCTGCGGCGAAGGCTGCATCGTGACCTCCACCGCCTCCTCCGTTAGTGGCATAGGAGCCATCTTCTGGTCCGCCCCAACCTCGTCCGCCTTCAGTAGGCTTGGACTTTTCTTGATTTCCATCTTGATGAGGTGTTTGGTTGTTTTGTTTTTGATTTGCTCCTTGAGCAGAAGGAGATGCTTGATGCTTATTTTCGTCCTTAGCCTCCTTCTTATGATCTTCCGTCGAAGTAGCAGTTGAAGATTTAGTATTCTCTTTTTTATGAGATGAGCTACTTTTTGATGAAAGGCTGTGAGAGATGTGATGCGTTTTTGCTGTTGGCTTTACAGGTTCTTTTAAATGTTTTGATAAATAACCGAAGAGAAAGAAGAAAGCTAGTAAAGAGAAGGTGATAATATTATATTTTTTTCTTTTCAAATTTGGCTCCGTTCCTAGTCATAGATGAAGAGTTAAAAATAACAGTAAAAAACCAGGTTTCCCTGGTTCTCATTATTAGCGGCTTACACGACGGCGAGCTGCTTTTTTACGGTTTTCTTCGATGAAAGCCAATTTCTTTTCTTCTGGTTCGATAATGGTTTTCTTAACTGCGAAGACAGCACCTGCTACAGTAGCAGCAGTTCCGATAACGCCAGTAGCGACACCTTTAGCGAATGAATGTTTTTTAGCCATGAGACTATCCTCCGTATATGTTATAATATGCTTATATTATCTAAAAAAATATCTAGAATAGCAAGTGAAAACATTATGAAAACCAAACTTATTGTAGTAGCTGGTCCTACTGCTGTAGGAAAAACAGCGCTTGGAATTGAATTGGCCAAGCGTTTTAATGGCGAAATTATTTCAGGAGATAGCCAGCAGGTTTACCGACAATTGAATATAGGAACAGCCAAGGCCACTCCTGAAGAGCAGGCAGCAGCAGTGCATCATCTGATTAATGTTCGCGATGTTGACGAGTCCTATTCAGCCTATGATTTTGTGACAGAGGCAGAAGCTGCCATTACTGATATTGTTAGTCGTGGTAAGTTGCCTATTATAGTGGGAGGAACAGGTCTCTATTTACAAAGCCTTCTAGAAGGGTATCACCTAGGAGGACAGGTCGATCAGGAGCAGGTTTTAGCCTATCGCTCGGAATTAGAGCAATTATCTGATCAGGAACTTTTTGAAAAAATTGATCGCTTAGGTATTGAGATTAAAGAGATTAACCGTCGTCGTGCTATTAGAGCACTAGAGCTTCATCGTTTTTCGGAGAATCTTGAAAATACTGAGACGACTTATGATCCCTTTCTTATCGGATTAGATGATGAACGTTCCTTGATCTATGACCGCATCAATACACGAGTAGACAAGATGGTTGAACTTGGGCTCTTGGAAGAAGCCAAGTGGCTGTACGATAATTATCCTGATGCCCAGTCAGCTCGTGGTATAGGCTATAAGGAGTTGTTTCCTTATTTTGCTGGGAACCAAACCTTGGACGAAGCTTTGGAAAAACTCAAGCAAAATACGCGTCGATTTGCTAAACGTCAATTAACCTGGTTCAGAAATCGAATGACTGTTAAGTTTTATCAGATTTCTAGTCCAGAATATCCTGAAAATGTCGTTCAAGATCTTGAATTATTTTTAAATGAAAGGGAAGGAGAAAAGGTAGGTCAATCTTAGTTTTAAGAACCAATCTTTGCTATAATGGTAGTTATGACTAACGAAGAAAAAAAATCAGCCTATGAATTAATGCTAGCACAGGCTAAAGTGCTTTTTGCCAATGAAGACAATGCTTTGGCCAACTTTTCTAATGCCTCAGCTCTCTTGAATACAACCCTGCCAAATTCTGTGTTCACAGGCTTCTACCTGATGGATAATGACAAGAATGAGTTAATCCTTGGCCCTTTCCAAGGTAATGTTTCTTGTGTTCGAATTGCCCTAGGTAAGGGTGTTTGTGGCCAGTCTGCAGCAGAAAATAGAACCCTAATTGTCGAAGATGTCACCAAACACGACAATTACATCGCTTGTGATTCCGCTGCTCGAAGTGAAATTGTTGTACCAATGATAAAAGATGGCAAATTAGTTGGTGTTCTCGATTTGGATTCTCACCAAGTAGGAGACTATAACGACGTAGACCAAGATTATCTTGAAGCATTTGTCAAAATTCTACTTGAGAAAACCGAGCTTACATTTGGAATGTTTGAGGTAAACTAATGTATCAAGCCTTATATCGTAAATACCGTAGTCAGACCTTTGGCGAAATGGTTGGTCAAAAAGTGATTTCAACCACCCTCAGACAGGCGGTAGAGTCGGGGAAAATCAGCCATGCCTATCTCTTTTCTGGGCCACGTGGTACCGGTAAAACCAGTGCGGCGAAAATCTTTGCCAAGGCTATGAACTGTCCTAATCAAGTTGATGGTGAGCCTTGTAATCACTGCGATATTTGTCGCGATATTACTAACGGAAGTCTCGAAGATGTTATCGAGATTGATGCGGCTTCCAATAATGGTGTTGATGAGATTCGTGAGATTCGTGATAAGTCGACCTATGCTCCAAGTCGTGCGACTTACAAGGTCTATATTATCGACGAGGTTCACATGCTTTCGACAGGTGCCTTCAATGCTCTTTTGAAAACCTTGGAAGAACCAACCGAAAATGTTGTCTTTATTCTAGCGACCACTGAATTACATAAGATTCCTGCAACCATCCTCTCTCGCGTTCAACGTTTGAGTTTAAATCGATCAAGCAGGGAGCTATTAAAGAGCATTTGGCTTCAATCCTGGAAAAAGAAGGATTAACCTTTGATGATGAGGCTTTGACCATTATTGCTCGTCGTGCGGAAGGTGGTATGCGTGATGCTTTGTCAATCTTAGACCAAGCACTGAGTCTGTCTCCTGACAATCATGTCAGCCAAGCCGTAGCTGAAGAAATCACTGGTTCTATTGGTTTAACAGCCTTAGACAGTTTTGTCGCTAACGTTCGCAATCAAGAGACTACGCAAGCTTTATCAAATCTTGAAACTCTTTTTGATAATGGTAAGTCTATGAGCCGTTTTGCGACGGATCTCTTGGAGTATTTTCGTGATCTTTTGATTGTCAAAGCGGGCGGAGAGAACAGTCACCATAGTCCCCTTTTTGAAGAGAATCTTTCTCTGGAGCAAGACCGACTTTTCCAACTGATTGACTTGGTTACAAGTGCCTTGCCAGAAATTAAAACTGGAACACATCCTAAAATCTATGCGGAAATGCTGACTATAAAATTGTCAGAAACCCATACTCAGGTTTCACAAGAAATTCCAGGGAATTTAAAAGAAGAGTTAGATAGTCTTCGTCGCGAGGTAGAAGGTCTACGTAAAGCTCTTAAAGAGGGCAAAGTCCAAGGAGAAGTAGCACCAAGTCGAAAAGCCAAACCTGCTTATCAGTACAAGGTGGATCGTGAAAAGATTCTCACGATTATGCGTGAAACTATGGAAAATCCTCAGAAATCACGCCAGTGTCTGGATGCCCTAAAGGCAACTTGGCCTGAAATTTTGGATTCTATCAGCCCACAAAATAGGGCACTTTTGAATGGTTCCGAGCCTGTATTAGCCAATCAGGAAAATGCCATCCTAGCCTTTAATGCTGCTTTTAATGCTGAACAGGTCATGAAACGCAGTGATCTCAATGATATGTTTGGTAATATCATGAGTTCAGCTGCCGGTTTCTCACCTAATATTATGGCTGTTCCAAAAGCAGAATTTGAAAAACTCCGAACAGAATTTGCACGTAGCCTCAAATCCAAAGAAGAATTGGAAAAAGAAGATCGCGAAGAGTATATTCCTCAAGAACTCGAATTTCTCTCTGATGTAGTAGAAATAGAGGACTAAAAAGGTCCAGTGGACCTTTTTAGGTCCGAGCCAAGAAACCCAAAAGTGAGGATGTCCAGTGTAATTTGATAGATTTCTGAAGCTGTTCCATCCGTGTAAAAATGAAAAGAGCCTAGACTGCTTGTCCTAGGCTCTATCTATTGATATAATAATCTTATGATTCAACAAATTTTGTTTATTACGCTTGAAACTATTTTTGAAACGGTTTGTTTTAATTACAGTTTACAGCACGGCTATTACTTTTTCACAGCCTTTTTTGGTTATTTACTGTTTCGTCGTCTTTGGACAACCTATGTTGTTTCACGCATTGCGCGTGCAGCCGACAAGTCTACCAAGAAGTAAGGCTCACTTCGCCAGCGGTCAACCATTTTTCCTTACCATCATCAGTAAGAACGAGAAGTTGGCCCTTATCGCCAATTTCCTTGGCAATACCAGTATAAGTCCTTCCAGCTTGTTCAAAGGTCACTTGTTTGTCTAAAACGAGGGACTTTTCTTTATAAACTTTGACCAAATCGCTTGTAGGAATGGTTAAAAAGAGTTTCCAAATTTCTGAAATGAGCTGGTTTCGAGTGATGCTTGGTTTTTCAGAAGTAAAAAGACTAGTAGCTTTATTAGCTAACTCTTCAGGAAATCAGTGATTGAGAAGTTAAGCCCAACCCCGATAATGACATCTGTGATGCGACCAGATTCGATAGAACTAATGGCTTCGGTAAGGATACCAGCCATTTTTTTGTTGTTGAGGTAGATGTCATTAACCCATTTAATTTCTGTATTGATGCCAGTTAGACGCTGGATAGCTTTGACAATAGCAGCTGCCACCATCATCGTATAAGGTGGTAACTCCTCAAAATGACAATTGGGCTTTAAGTGGATACTCATGTAGATACCACCTTGTGGACTGGCAAAGAAGTGACGTTCAAATCGTCCTTTGGCTGCCTTTTGACTTGATGCCAGATAAAGTGCAGGCGTCGGATTAATCTTTTCCATGCCATGTTTAGCATCTAGTTGGGTAGAGTTAGAATCTGGATTAAAGTAGACTGGAATGTTGAGTTGCTTAGAGATGTCTTGAGGAAGAAGAATATCTCCCTTTTCTAAATAGTAGCCTTTCTTGCGGACACTGGTAATGTCAATTCCTTGTTCTTGAAGTGTTTGAATTGCCTTCCAAATGGCTGTCCGTGAGACACCAAGGCTTTTAGCCAAGCTCTCTCCCGTTACAAAGTCAGGACTCTTCGATAAGATGTGATAAACGTGTTCATAAGTTTTCATATCCTAAGTATAATACAAAAGATGGTAAAATGCTCACTATAAATTATTGATAAGGCTTGATAATAAATAACTATATGACTAGACTGAAAAAACATGATATAATGGAAAGTAGTTATTAAGTCCCGATAAGGCAACAGTCATCCTAGAGTTGGCTGTTGGTTCTTTGTAACTTTTTAACGGCGTCTAGCTCCATTAGGAGTATAGCGTTTTACCTATTAGGAGACGGTTAAATCCGTGCTATCTAATACTATTTTTCATATTAAAAGGGGGACATTTTATATGTCAGAACGTAAACTTTTCACGTCTGAATCAGTATCTGAGGGGCATCCAGATAAAATTGCAGACCAAATTTCAGATGCCATTCTTGATGCGATTTTAGCAGAGGATCCAGATGCACACGTTGCAGCAGAAACTGCTGTCTACACTGGTTCTGTCCATGTTTTCGGTGAGGTTTCTACAACAGCTTATGTGGACATTAACCGTGTGGTTCGTGATACTATCGCTGAAATTGGTTATAACAATGCAGAATACGGCTTTGCGGCAGAATCTGTAGGGGTTCACCCATCATTGATTGAACAATCACCAGATATTGCTCAAGGTGTCAATGAAGCACTTGAAGTTCGTGGAACTGGTGATCAAGATCCACTTGATCTTATCGGAGCTGGTGACCAAGGTTTGATGTTTGGTTTTGCTATTGACGAAACTCCAGAGTTTATGCCACTTCCAGTTAGCCTCTCACATAAATTGGTTAAAAAATTGGCAGATTTGCGTAAATCTGGTGAGATTTCATACCTTCGTCCAGATGCTAAATCTCAGGTTACCGTTGAGTATGATGAGAATGACCAACCAGTACGTGTTGATACAGTCGTTATCTCAACGCAACACGATCCTGAAGCGACTAACGACCAAATTCGTCAAGATGTCATTGAAAAAGTCATTAAGGCAGTTATTCCAGCCGAATACTTGGATGATGAGACTAAGTTCTTTATCAACCCAACAGGTCGTTTTGTTATCGGAGGACCTCAAGGGGACTCTGGTTTGACTGGTCGTAAGATCATTGTTGATACTTATGGTGGCTACTCAAGACACGGTGGTGGTGCCTTCTCAGGTAAGGATGCCACTAAGGTTGACCGTTCAGCTTCATATGCAGCTCGCTACATTGCCAAACATCGTAGCTGCTGGTCTTGCTAAGAAAGCAGAAGTACAATTGGCTTATGCTATCGGTGTTGCTAACCCTGTGTCTGTCCGTGTTGATACTTTCGGAACGGCGACAGTTGCTGAAAGTAAACTTGAAGCTGCTGTCCGCGATCTCTTTGACTTGCGTCCGGCAGGTATCATTCAAATGCTGGATCTTAAACGTCCTATCTATCGTCAAACAGCGGCCTATGGTCACATGGGACGTACGGACATCGATCTTCCATGGGAAAAATTGGACAAGGTAGATGCCCTCAAAGCGGCTGTAGAAGCTTAAAAAGATTTAATATTACTTTCAATTTAATAATATCAAAGTAACAGAATTTAATTTTTTTGAATTCTGTTTTTTTGTTTTGAAAAATAAATAATATGAATTTTTCTGACTTTAAACACTTGTAAAAGCCTATGGATTGAGTGATTTAAGGATAAAAAAACTACTAGCTATAGATAAATTCTTTTTGGTGAAAAACCTTTGAAAGGAGTTGAAAAAAATAAGAATAAATTGCTATAATAAAAGTGACGATGTAAATATAAAACTAGAGTCATTTTAGATTGATAGAGTAAGAAGAAATACCTTTAAATAAGGTTTAACAGGTGTTAGATAATCTAAAGTGATCTGGTTAGTTTGTGATTTCTTGGGGAAGCTAATCAACATAACAAGATATTTAGTTAGTTAATTTAATCTATTCTTTAATAATATTAATTTACGTTAATGTTTATTTAGAATGATCTTGTTCTTTCTTATATTTTTAAAATCTTTAAGAATCTTCGAAAGAGATTCAGATGAGAGTTACGTGCTCACTCATTGGGGAGGAGGCCATAACTTTCAAAGAGCTTTCTTAAGAAAGGCATTACATGGTGGTCTTGAGATTATTGGGAAATACTTGAGACTAATGATTAGAATGGGTAGAGAGTGTAGTTAAGGGGACACTCTTAAAAGTGGGGAGAAGTTTATGAATATTTTGATACTTGGTAATACTGCTGGATTAACAAACGATTTCATTTTGAAAACGTTTCCTAATCAAGCAGTTTTTATTTTTGGTCATACAGGTGTAAAGAACTCTCGTAAGAATAAAATCACCGTATATACCAAACATTATGAGAACAATCAATTAGAAGATGTTTTTGATTTTCATGATTATGATCAAATCATCTATTTTTCGGAATATCTCAATTATGGACATGAAAGTTCAGGGGAGATTGAAAATCTCATCAGATTGTTAGAGTGTCTTAAAGATAGAAAAAAACAAACGTTTACTTTACATTACAGGTCCTGTCCTTGAGGATGGGAAACGAAGCTTACAGACGACAACTAAGGATACCTTATTATCTTGGACTCGAGAATTTGGGGTCAACCTTAAAGTTCTGCATAGTCCCTTTCTTTATTCAGTCATTAATAAAGAAGATTATCTATATAAACTGTTTGTACGTTTAGACGATCATGAGCAGGTGGAGTTGAAGGAGTCATCACAAAGTCAGGCGACTTTTATCAGTCTATCTGACTTGGGAGATTTGCTTCACAAATTATGTGAGCGTTGGAATGACATCTATGAAAGTATTATTATTCCGGATCCCTTCCAACTGACTTTTGGTGAGCTCTTGCAAGCTTTGGATAAATATTTCCCTAACAAGCAGGTTCATTTCTTAGAGGAAAGAAGAATTAGGAAATATGATAACGATCCTGAAAAGCACCATGATTTGCGTGATCGATTCGCTTGGTTTATGCGTTATGCCTTGGTGCGTGACTTGCCAGATATTTATGAAGATTATCAAAAACAGCGAAAAGGGTCTTTGCGTGTTTCTAAGTTCCGCAATATCGTAGATAATATCGTTAAGCAAAAGAGAAATAAGAAACTTGCTGCTGTTGTCGCGACTTTCTTAATCTTTGAAGCTTTTCGATATATGACTCAAGGTCAGTTACAGTTTCAATTGATCGACCTACGTTTGCTCTTTGTTGTCTTGATTAGTACAGTTTTGGGCATGGGTTATGGCTTGTTCTCAGCAGTCCTTGCAATTATTGGTTTGACAATTAGTCAAATTTTGTCTGGAACTAGCTGGCAATTACTTCTATATAATACGGATCGTTGGGTTGCTTTTATTGCCTATATCTTTATCGCTGTTGTTTGTGGTTTTGTGGAAATGAAGAAAAAAGATGACAAGCTACAACTAGACAAACAATTGGAAACAGTTAAGGAAGACTATCTTATCCTTAATCAATCCTACCATACATTACTTAATGAAAATAAAGACCTGAAAAATGCCTTGTTGGCAAGTCAAGATGGTCTTGGAAAAGCCTATTCTTACTTTGTGACCTTAGATCATGCTAGTGTTGAGAAGGTTCTTAGACAGACGATTGATTTGGTTTCAGAAATTTTGAATGCTCCAGTTTCACTATATGGTGGTGGTCCTTTCCAATATGAACTTCTTTTGGGAGATAACGATAAGAAGCAAGTATCTTTGACAGATTTTAAAGAAGTTAGAGATGCATTCGGTCATGGACGTGTCTGGGCTAATAAATCATTGCTTGAGAATCGTCCAGCTTATGCCATGGAAGTTAAGACCAAGGCAGAGGGTACCTTTATCATTTGGGTAGAGGCTGTTCCTTTTGAAGCTATGTCTACTAAAGTGTTAAACGAGCTTGAGGTTCTTTCAAAAATGAGTCGTTCTTTCATTGAAAAGGCAGAACTTCTTGAACAAGCTAGTCATCAAGGGAGGGTTGCACAATGATTCCAGTCCTAATTACTAGTATTTTAACGGTTTGTTACTTCCTATCTATAGCACTTGTCTATAAAGCCATTGTTAGTGGCAAATCAGATTTAACCATTTTTTACTTGATTTTCCCAATTGCTTTACCTTTCTTTGGTGCCGGTCTGATTCATATGATTTCTAAGCCAAATCCTGGTAGACACCGTCGTGGTCAAGAAGCAGCAGTTGGTGGCAAAATTAAAGATTTGACCATTGATTTTGGAAATATCGATGATTTCCAACGACTAAGGAATTGGTTGAAGAAGACATCGTTCCTCTTGAAGAGTCTCTCTATTTGAATAAAGCTAAAGAAGCTCGTCAGCAATTGATGGGATTGGCTAATAATGATCCATCTCATTTTATGGATTTGCTCTACTTGGCTCGCTTAAATGAGGACAGTGAAATTGTTCACTATGCGACAACCTTTATTTCTGAAATTTCAAGTCAATACGATGAGAAGTTGAGTGCCTTTGAGAAACGTTTTGAAAAGGGTGAAGCAGACTTTGATCTCTTAACCGAGTATTGTGATTTTATGGAAGATTACCTCTCTAAAGAACTTCTAAGTAAACAAATGGAAGGTTTGCTTCGTAAGGAGTACGAGGAACGTCTCTTGCAAAAACTTAGTCACGGAACGACTGCTAAAGACTTAGTGCGAATTATTCATAATGAACTAGCTCTTGGTTTGTATGATTTGGCTCAAAAGCATTTGACACAGCTTTCAATTAAATCAAATGCGGATGATGTGTATTATTTGTATTTGGAATATTACTATCAAACTGGTCAGTTTGATGAATTTAAAAACATGATTCGTGAGATGCAAGGCAAACAGGTTGTTCTTTCTAAGGACAAACAAGATCTCTTGAACTTCTGGCAAGGAAAGAGGTGATGGCATGAAATTAGGTAAAAAGAATGTTATCCGCAAAGAAACCTTGCTAGGGGTTGGCCTTATTTTGTGTTTGGCCATCGGACTCTTTGTTCAAAAGAAAGGGGAATGGTACCCAACTCAAGGTAAGGAAGCCTATCTTACCGAAAAAGTACCATCTACGGCTTCAGTGGTCAAGGATTTAGATAAAGATACACTGGTTCTTTATGATAGTGAAAACGAGACGAGTCAAAGGGCTTGGAAACAGTTCGAGCAAATTCTAAAAGATATGCGTATGGGAGCTAAGTTAGTCGATGTGGCTAAACACGAGTCCTATTCACTTTCAGATTATAAAAAAGTAGTCCTTCTTGTCACTGACCTTTCTCGAATGGAGGACCAGGTTCAGCCACTAATGGATTGGACTGAAAAAGGTGGTCAAACACTTTTTGCAGTAACCATGGGGAAAGAAAGTAATCTGGATGCCATTGATCATAATCTCGGCGTAAGTTATTCCAATTTTGAGATGGATGAGGTCAAGGAAATCTACGTGGATCCTGACTTCATGATTGGTGGGGGACGCAATTATAAAATTGAAGAACCTTTTGAGTCAGCTAGAAAAGTCTCACTTGAAAGTGATGTTAAGGTACATGCCAAAACAACAGATGATTCTCATACACCGTTGATTTGGGAAAAATCATACGGCAAAGGGAAGTTTGTCGTTGATAACCTTGGAATCTATGAGCGTAATGTCCGTGGTATTTATGCTGCTTCCTATAGTCTTTTGACTGAAGCGACAGTTTATCCAGTAATCAATGGTTCTACCTATTATATAGATGATTTCCCATCACCTGTTCCAGCCGGAGATGGTCGTTTCGTTAAACGTGACTACGACATGTCTGTGTCTGAATTTTATACCAATGTTTGGTGGCCAGACCTTCTTAAGCTGCACGAAAAGTATGGTATCGTTCATACAGGTGTGGTCATTGAAAACTATGAGGCTCAGACAGATGGTAAAATTGTTCAACAAACGATTTAGATCGTTTCAAGTATTTTGGAAATTCACTTTTGGCTAATGGTGGTGAGCTTGGATATCATGGTTATAACCACCAACCTTTGAGTCCTTCATCTGTTAAATATGGTGAAAAGTATGCCAGCTACAAGACTTGGAAGGATAAGGCTGCTATGAAGGCCAGTCTGTCTGAGTTGATTCGTTTTGTCAACCAACTCTTTCCTAAAGCGCAAAAATCAGTCTACGTTCCACCATCAAATATCCTTTCAAAAGAAGGGCGAGAGGTAATCGTTAATGATTTCCCAGAAATCAAGGCTATCTCAAGTAACTATTTCCCAGGAGATTTCACTTATTCGCAAGAGTTTGAAGTGTCGCCTGATGGAATGATTGAAGAGCCACGTACAGTTTCTGGTGCGGTTTGGGACGATTTCTCACAGATGACGGTCTTTTCTGAAATGAATATGCACTATGTCAATAACCATTTCCTTCACCCTGATGACGTTCTTGATGTCGATCGTGGTGCAGAATTGGGTTGGGCAAAGATGTATAAGGCCTTGGACAAGGAAGTTAGTTGGGTCCACAATATGTCACCTTCGCTCAGGAATCTAACAGGTTCAGAATTAGCAGGTGCTGTTCAGCGTTACGGTATTTTGAAAGTATCTCAAAAATATACCAAAGACGCCCTAAAAATTGATCTTGAGAATTTTCATGATCATGCTTACCTTATGGTTCGTTTAAATCAAAACGAAGTTAAGAAGGTAAAAAATGGTAAGGTTACGCATTTAACGGGTGATCTTTACCTATTGGAGGCTACGAATAAGTCAGTCACCATCACATTAAAATAAGGCAAAATAGGGGAAAATGCCGATGAAGATATGTTTAATTCTTGAAGGGTCCTATCCGTATGTTCACGGTGGTGTCTCTACTTGGATGCATCAATATATTACAGAAATGAAAGAGCATGAATTTGTTCTTTGGGTTGTGGGGGCAACGCATGAGCAAAAGGGAAAGTTTGTTTATGAACTTCCTGAAAATGTCGTAGAGGTACACGAAGTCTTTTTGGACTATGTTGTGCCAGATAAAGAAGAAGACATAGAGCCACATCAGTTTACAGATGAGGAAAAACAAGCGCTTAAAGATATGGTTTTTTGTCAACAACCTGATTGGAAAGTCTTGTTTAAACTTTTACAGGATGGTAAGGTCGTTCCTAACGATCTCTTGAGTAGTGAGGCCTTTTTTCAGGTCTTGAAGGATCTCTGTAGTGAACGCTACACGCAGCTATCTTTTTCAGATGTTTTTCACACGATCCGTTCTATGCTGTTTCCACTTTTAAATATTTTATCTTGTCCACCTCCTGAAGCAGATGTTTACCACTCAATCTCTACAGGTTATGGTGGTATTCTTGCAACTTTGGGCAGTTTGACCTATGACAAACCTCTCTTCTTAACTGAACACGGGATTTATACACGTGAACGTGAGGAAGAATTGCTTCGTGCCAAGTGGGTTTTACCTACAATGCGCCAACAGTGGGTAAGGTTCTTCTATATGTTGTCTGATGCGATTTATCAAAATGCTGAAAAAATTACCAGCCTCTTTACTAAGGCCAAGGAAATTCAGATTGAGATGGGTTGTGATCCAGAGAAATGTCAGGTTATTTCAAACGGGATTGACTACGATGCGTTTTCTCAAATTCCTTTGAAAGAACCGGATGGTTGGATTGATATCGGAGCCGTGGTTCGTTTGGCTCCAATTAAGGACATCAAAACCATGTTGTATTCTTTCTACGAACTAGCTCAGCAAGTGCCAAACGTTCGTTTGCATATCATGGGTGGTATAGATGACCAAGAATATGCGAATGAGTGTTTTAGCTTGGCCGATAAGATGGATTTGGGAGATCGTCTCCTATTCACTGGTCGTGTTAATATTCGAGAATATATGAAGAAAATTGATTTTACGCTTTTGACCAGTCTTTCTGAAGGTTTGCCACTTTCTGTTTTGGAATCAATGGCGGCTAGTCGTCCTTGTGTGACGACAGATGTCGGATGTTGTCGAGAATTGCTAGAAGGTCGTGAGGATGACAATCTAGGGATTGCAGGATTTTGTGCGCCACCTACTTGTACAGGACCTCTTGCAGAAGCTATGAAGAAGATGGCGATTAATGATGCTAGACGTCTTGAAATGGGTGAAATTGCGCGTAAGCGTGTTGAAGCGATATATCAATATCCGCAAATGATCGGTCAGTACCGACGCTTATATGAGGAGGTGGCTGTTTAATGGCCGGTATTGGATTTGAATTACGTAAAATTTACAACGAGGATAGCCTTTTTTCAAAACAAAAGGCCTACGCTTATGCTGGAATTGTTTATACCGGTCCTATGCTTTTGGGGATTTTACTTACAGCTGGTGTCGTTGTTTTGACAATGGTAGCGGGAATCAGTGAAAATGAGCGTGATTATATTCTTTCGAACTTAACCTACGCTATCATCTTTTCACTCGTGATTACCAGTCTCTTTTCTCTGGTGGTAACCCGCTTTGTTGCGGACATGCTCTACGAGAAGAAATTTGAGACTATTATCCCTTCATTTTATGCGTCGAGTGCCTTGATGCTTTTAATTGGGACACCGCTTTATGCGATCTATCTAGCCTTGGCTAGTCGAAGCTTAGCAGAAGTGGCTATGGGAGTTTTGCTCTTTGGTGAGCTCTGTCTCGTTTGGAATGTCATTACCTACTTGACAGCGATCAAATCCTATAAAGAAATTATCAAAGGTTTCTTTTTAGCGATTGGTGTGACGATTGTCTCTGGGTTACTTAGTATTTTCCTACATCAAAAGTATGGTATCTTCCTAAGTGTTTGTTTGGGATACGGTGGAATGATGTTTTGGATGGTTCGTCTCATCCATGACTATTTCCCATCTAATCTTAAAATGTCCTTTGAGTTTTTGAAATGGTTTGATCAATTCTCTGATCTTGCCAAGACAGGGCTTTACATGTTGGTAGCACTCTTTGCTCATATTATTATTAACTGGTTTGGGCCAATTAGTAAGAGTTTTGATGGTTTCTTCCGTACAGCTCCAGTCTACGATGTGCCAGCCATGCTAGCCTACTTAACGACTTTGGTATCAACACTTAATTTCGTTATGTCTGTCGAGGTTTCCTTCTATCCACATTTCCGACGTTATTTTAACCTCTACAATGAAGAGGGGAGTCTTTCGGATATCCAGGAAGCTGAAACTCAAATGTTGGATGTCATGAGTAACGAACTCAAATATGTTTTTTGGAAACAATTGCTAGCAACAATTTTCATTATGTTCTTCGGAAGCGTGGCCTTGACTTATTTACCAATTGGTTTTAACAATCAAATGCATGGGTACTTTTTAACGCTATGTCTTGCTTATGGCCTCTATGCTGTTGGTAATGTAAATATCTTGCTATTGATGTATTTTGCAGATTATAAGGGGGCCAAGAAACTTGCCAAACACTTTGCTATTTTGACAGTAGTTTTGAGTTTTGGTTCTCAGTTCTTGGACTCAGCCTTCCTAGGCTATGCCTTCTTGATTTCTTCTTTACTTCTTTTCCTTGAAAGTGGTCAGGAAATCGATAAATACACAAGTGATCTTCAGTATCATTTCTTAGGAAGCCAAGCCATGGTATCTAAGAAAGACGTGGGCTATTTTGAAAAATGGACTGAGCGTTTAGAAAACGTACAAAAGAGGTGGGGGAAATGAATAGGAAAAAGAGTTTAGCAGCAGTTTTGTTGCTCTGTACGGTCTTTGGTTTTACAGCATGCGGGACCAAGGAGCAAACAAAAAATGGTGTGACAACTAAAAAAGTAGATAAACAAGCAACTACTGATATCACGAATGTGCACTTAAGAGATAAGAAGAGCCTCTATGATAAGGATCATACAAAGGTAACGACCATGTACCTGACAGTACGTCGAGGAGATGCTACAGAAAATCAAATCACTCATGGTCTGAGGTCAATCAATATTCCGTTGAAGATTATCAGAAAATGCATGTTAAACGATATCAAGTAGCAGGGCTCCTTCAAGTTGGTAACGAGGACGGTCCTGTCTCTGGTGAGTTAGGTTATGACCAAGACGTGCCAAATGCCAGTGTTCAGATTCGTGGGGAAAGTTCAAGTAAGAACGCCCAAAAGAACTACAAAATCAAGATTAAAAAGAACAAGGGTGAGTGGAACGGCCAACGTACGATTAACATTAACAAACACCAGACAGAAGCCCTTCGCTTTAGAAATAAGTTGTCTTATGATTTAATGGAAGAAATTCCTCAACTCATGGGTGCTAGAACGAGTTTTGTTCACCTCTATGTTAAAGATGAAACCTCTGACAATCCTTCAGGTAAGTTTGAAGATTATGGTCTCTACACGCAAGTCGAACAGATTAACAAAAACTATCTGAAAGATCACGGTCTGGATGAAAATGCCAACCTTTATAAACCAAACTTCTTCGAATTCTTCCGCTATGAGGATACGATTGTTAAAGAAGATGATCCTAAATTTGATAAGGATAAATTCGAGAAACTTTTGGAAATTAAAGGTAGCCATGATCACACCAAACTTATTGATTTCTAACCAAGCTCAACGATCCATCGGTGAAGATTGAAACCATCATGGACAAGTATGTAGATCCTGAGAACATCCAATATTGGATGGCATTCCAGATGTTGCTTGGTAATGATGATACACAGAGTCGTAACATGTATCTCTATAGTCCACAAAACTCAACCAAATGGTACATCATTCCTTGGGATAACGATAGTATCCTGATGAAGAATGAACGTCGTTTGGTAAGTAAGGACAGCGACCAAGCCAATAGCTGGGAAGTCGGTGTCAGCAACTATTGGGGTAACCAACTTTTCCAACGTTTGCTCAAATCAAAAGAGTTCCGCAAGGGTCTAGATGAGAAGATGGATGAGCTACGTAAGACAATTACTGGTGACAAGATTTCTTCAATGAGTAATGAATACGCAGCAGTCATTAAACCTTATCTAGCTAAGATGCCTGACCAAATGCATGCTAAGACAACACCTGATAATTACGACAAGATCTTGGCAGATTTGCCAAATGAGTTGGAGAACAACTACAAGATTTACAAAACAAGTCTTGAAAAACCACAACCATTCTTTATTAATAAGCCGGAAGTGGCCAATAACAAATTGAAATTAAGTTGGGGTGCCTCTTACGACTTCAATAACAGCAAGTTGACTTACACAGTTGAGTTAGCTAAGGACTATGAATTTAAAGACAAGGTCTTTGAAAAATCTGGTCTCAAGACCCTCAGTGCCGAAACAGATACCTTGCCTAAGGGACAATACTTTGTACGTGTGACTGCAACTAACGAAGCTGGACAATCACAACGTGCCTTTGACTACTATGTCAATAGTGATAATTCAAAACAATTTGGTATCATGAGCTTCTTTGTCCTTGAAGATGGAAAAATTGGGGTAGATGGCTATGAAGACTAAAGAGAAGCCCTTTCGCCATGAGTTGAAATATGTCATCGGTGAACCAGAAAAGGCTCTGCTGACTGAGCGTTTTAAACATTTGATTCAATTGGATAAGCATGCGACAAATGGTGGTTATACCATTAGGAGTCTTTACTTTGACGACTATTGGAATAGTGCCTATGCTGAAAAAGATGCAGGTATTCTAGTTCGTAAAAAATATCGGATTCGTATCTATAATTTCGGTACCAATAGTATTAAACTAGAGCGTAAGAAAAAGGTAGATACCTACATTTTGAAAGAGGATGCACCTCTAACCGTTGAAGAATTTTATAAAATTATTGATGGAGACTATGACTTTCTCTTAAAAAGTCCATATCCTCTCTGTCAGGAATTTTACTATGAATGCGTTAGTAACATGATGCGTCCACGGACCATCGTTGACTATGAGCGAGAGCCGTGGGTCTATGACTTTGGAACAGTTCGCTTAACCTTTGACCAAAATGTTAGAGTAGCGGTTGGAAGTTTTGATATTTTTGATCCAGACTTACCAACAATTCCAGTCATTGATCCAGAAAAGATGGTTTTCGAAGTTAAATACACAGAGTATCTGCCAAAGATTGTCCAGAGTGTCTTGCCAGGGAAAGCAGACATGATGGCTGTCTCTAAGTACGTATTGGCTTATGAAAAATCTCAGTATCTAAATGGTTTTGAATACTGGGAAGATGGGAATATATAAATAGGAAAAGGCTAAGTTTGGAAGAACTTAGTATAAGAAGGGGGAGTTTATGAGTGTTCAAGACTTTATAAAAAAATCAATTTTGCAGTCTGATAACTATGCGACACAATCACCGTTTCGTATTGTTATCGTCTTGCTACTTGCCTTGTTGATTGGAGCCTTTATCTATAAGGTTTACCAGCATTTCTTTACAGGCGTTATTTATTCACGCAGTTTTGCCATGACCTTGGTCGGTATGACCTTGCTTACGTCAATGGTAACACTGGCAATCAGTTCAAACATCGTTATCTCACTTGGTATGGTCGGTGCCCTCTCTATCGTCCGTTACCGTACCGCTGTTAAGGATCCTATGGACTTGCTCTACTTGTTCTGGGCAATTACCTCAGGGATTACGGTAGGGGCAGGTATGTATGTCCTAGCCGTTGTAACGTCTATCGTTATCCTTTTAATGCTTATTGTCTTTAGCCGCTTGCAAGAGACTGGTAAGGTGTATATCGCTGTGGTTCACTATGATGGTGAGCACACAGGTGACAAAGTTATTCAAGAACTTGGTCGCATCAAACACTTTATCAAGTCTGAAACTATGAGAAAAGACAGTGTTGAGATGGCTATTGAAGTCTTTGTGAAAAATAACGACCTTACCTTCGTTGAAAACATTAAATCTATCGAAGGTGTCAAAGACCTTACGCTGATCCAATACAACGGCGAATACCATGGCTAGTAAGCGTGAGAAGAAGAGTTGGAGTAGTCGAAAGAAGAAACTTTGGCTCGTCATCTGTCTAATCATCATTACGAGTGGTTTTTATGCTATTTTTGTGTATTTGAATACCAGAAATACAGGTACCAAGTTTGAATATACGCTTTCAGACAAGAGTTTTGGGAATCCGCTCATGGGTTATGTCCCTTCAGCGGAAGAAAAAACAGTTTCTGAAGATGTTCATCTTGTCTATGTTGATATCACATGGAAAGAATTGGAACCTAAAAAGGGCCATTATAACTGGGAAACGATTGAAGAAAGTAACCAGTTCAAACGATGGAAGAAAGAAGGCAAGCAGGTCGTCTTACGTTTCTTGCTAGATTACCCTGGCAAATCAAGTCATAAGGATATTCCCGACTGGTTGGGAAATGAAATTTCTGACCTTGGGGATGCTTATAACACATCCTATGGTAAGGGATTTTCACCAAATTACCAAAATAAACTGCTTAGAAAATACTATAAAGAAGCTGTTACTGCTATGGGACAGCGTTGGGGCAATGATGATTTTATCGCCTACATCGAACTTGGTGGCTTAGGACACTGGGGCGAGTGGCATGTTCACTCAGATGCTGGCATTCGCCAATTGCCACGAAAAGAAGTTCGTAAGGACTACATCGCACCGTTTCAACCAGCCTTTCCTAAAGCAAAGATTCTTATGAGAAGACCTTTTGATACAGGTTTGGAAGGTGATTTTGGAATCTACAATGATGTCTTTGGAGACAAATCAGCAACTAAAACCTGGTTAAATTGGATTCAAAATGGTGGCTCATACGATCAAACCCAAGAGCAAGCAGCCTTGAAAGCCATGCCTAAGGCTTGGGAAAAGGCTCCTATCGGTGGTGAATTAACAAGTTCACAGTCTATGTCTAGCTTACTAGGTAATAACTTAGATGAGTTAACTGAAGAAGCTAAGGCAGCTCATTTGACCTTCTTGGGTCCAAAGGTTGCTGAAGATATCGGTGACGGGCAAGCTGCTTATAAGGAGCTCTTGAAGAACATGGGCTATCGCCTCTGGGTGTCAGGTTTGGCAATCTCCAAAGGAGAGAGCAAGGTTGATATTACCCTTAATTTGGAAAATTCTGGGGTTGCCCCTTTATATGGGGATTGGCCTGTGGTATTATACTTGTGTAATGCTAATGGTAAGGTTCTTCAAGCACAACAACTTGATTGTCGTTTGTCTGAATTGCTTCCAGATCAAACAACTGAACTTAAGGCAAGTTTCGCCTATTCTAAAGATCAGAACTATCAAGTGAAGCTAGGAATTCTATCTCCAATGACACAAGAGCCTTCGGTTCATTTTGCCATGAAAGGTTTTGAAGGAGAAGTCATGCCTAAATTAGCAACGATTCAAAAGGATCAAAAAGGCACTGGCAAGTAAGAAAGGAAAGATAAATGTCTATTTTAATTACAGGAGGAGCTGGCTATATCGGTAGCCACACAACCGTTGAACTCCTTAATGCAGGTTTCGATGTAGTCTTAGTTGACGACTTTTCAAATAGTTCACCAGCAGTACTTGAACGTTTGGAAAAGATTACAGGTAAAAAATTTCCATTTTATCAAGGATCAATTTTAGATACTGATTTTTTGGATAAGGTTTTCACAAATGAAGATATTGAACTAGTTATTCACTTTGCGGCCTTCAAGGCAGTGGGTGAATCTGTTCAAAAACCTTTGAAATATTATAAGAACAACATCAGTGGTACCATTACCCTCCTTGAAAAAATGAAGGAATACGATGTGAAAAACATTGTCTTCAGTTCAAGTGCCACAGTATACGGTACCAATAATCCTTCTCCAATGACCGAAGATATGCCAACATCAGCTATCAACCCATATGGTTATACTAAGTTGATGATGGAACAAATTCTTACAGACGTAGCTGCTTCAGATCCGTCATGGTCTGTCACAAATCTTCGTTATTTCAATCCTATCGGTGCTCATGAAAGTGGTTTGATTGGGGAATTGCCAAACGGTATTCCAAACAACCTGATGCCATATATTACACAAGTAGCTATCGGTAAACTGCCTGAGCTTAACGTCTTTGGGGATGATTATCCAACTCCAGATGGTACAGGTGTGCGTGACTACATTCACGTTCTTGACTTGGCCTCAGGTCACTTGGCTGCTGTCAAATATAATTTGAGTCATAAAGGTGCTGAGATTTTCAACTTGGGTACCGGACATGGTTATAGCGTTTTGGATCTCGTTAAGACTTTCGAAGCTGAAAACAAGGTTGCTATCCCATACCGTATTCAAGGACGTCGTGCTGGCGATATTGCTACTTGCTATGCCTCTCCTGAAAAGGCCAAAGAAGTCCTTGGCTGGGAAGCTAAGAAGACCTTGAAAGAAATGGTTAGAGATTCATGGCGTTGGCAAACGACTAACCCAAACGGTTATGAAGACTAAGTAGCATAACTCAAATTATCAGTTCCTAGGGAGTGTAAGATAAGCACTAGATTATTTTAAACTATGCCTAATCTAGTAGCTTCAAAAATAAAGAGAAGAGGAGTGGAAGCGGTCACTAAATGATTACAGATTTAGAACTGTCTCACCCTCTTTTTATGTTTAAGCTTAGCTTTCTATGGTATAATAAAATTATGACTATTATTAATCAATTCGTCACTTTGGCGAGTCACCTTGTATTTATAGGATTGAGCTACCAAATGCTGATTAGCCTTTTTGATTGGGCGAAGATCATCAAAAATCCGATTGAAAATACTGGTAAATTGAAACTCTTTTTGCTCTTTATCAGTATTGCCTTAGGCTACCTTATCAGCTCCTTTGTTCTGGCGGTTTTAGCTTTTGGACAGAATATGGCTAGCTCGATTTCTTAAATTAGTGATTTTAAAAGACTTTTGATATAATACAAAAGATGAAAATGACCCTTGAAAGGAATCCTTATGGATAAAATTATTGTGCAGGGTGGCAACACTCGATTAAGTGGTGAGGTTGTCATTGAAGGTGCTAAAAACGCTGTCCTTCCTTTGTTGGCGGCGACTATCTTGGCCTCAGAAGGTCAAACAACCTTAACTAATGTTCCAATCTTGTCAGATGTATACACGATGAATAATGTTGTTCGTGGTTTAGATATTGCTGTAGACTTTGACGAGGAAAACAATATCGTTGTCGTTGATGCTAGTGGAGAAATTCTCGATCAAGCACCATATGAGTATGTTAGCAAGATGCGTGCGTCAATCGTAGTTCTTGGACCTATTCTTGCTCGTAATGGTCACGCTAAGGTCTCAATGCCTGGCGGTTGTACGATTGGTAGTCGTCCAATCGACCTCCACCTCAAAGGTTTAGAAGCAATGGGTGCTAAAATTACCCAAGTTGGTGGTGACATTACTGCGACAGCAGAAAACCTTAAAGGTGCAACCATTTATATGGACTTCCCATCTGTTGGTGCCACTCAAAACCTTATGATGGCAGCAACTTTGGCTGATGGTGTTACAACCATTGAAAATGCTGCGCGTGAACCAGAAATTGTTGACTTGGCCCTCCTTCTTAACGAGATGGGAGCAGACGTCAAAGGTGCTGGAACTGAAACGCTCGTGATTAAAGGTGTTAAAGCTCTCCATGGTACTAAACATGCGGTTGTTCAGGACCGTATTGAAGCCGGTACTTTTATGGTAGCGGCAGCTATGACTTCTGGAGATGTTCTCATCAAAGATGCTATCTGGGAACATAACCGTCCTTTGATTTCAAAATTATTGGAAATGGGTGTCGATGTTAAGGAAGAAGACGGTGGCATTCGTGTTAAATCTGATGTTTCTCAATTGAAACCAGTAACCGTTAAAACTCTACCTCACCCAGGTTTCCCAACTGACATGCAGGCTCAATTTACAGCACTTATGGCAGTGGTAAACGGTGAATCAACCATGATTGAAACTGTCTTGAGAATCGCTTCCAACACTTGGAAGAAATGCGTCGTATGGGACTTCATTCAGAAATCCTTCGTGACACGGCTATGATTCACGGTGGTTTGCCACTTCAAGGTGCTCAGGTTATGTCTACTGACCTTCGAGCTTCAGCAGCACTTATTCTTACAGGAATGGTAGCTGAAGGAACAACGACTGTTGGTAAATTGACACACTTGGATCGTGGTTACTATCAATTCCATGAGAAACTAGCTAAACTAGGAGCAAATATTTCACGTGTAAGTGAGGCTTAGTATGGAAACTGGTAAAGGCTATGTTTTTCGTCAATTATTACTTGTTTTGAGTGTGTGTGTGATTGGCCTTGCTTTTCTAGCTATCGGTTTGATGATTGGCTATGCTGTTTTAGGAGAGGGCAAGGATCCGATAAGCATCTTAAAACCAGAAACTTGGCAGGCAATTGTTGCTAAATTTACAGGAAAATAAAAGGGAGCGGGAAGTAATCCCGCTCCTTTAGTCATGACATACATATAAAAGAAAGAGAACAATGGCAAAAAGAAAGACATCTTTAACAAATAAACAGAAACGTCAGCTAGTCTCGTTACTAATAGCGGTTTTGATTGCAGTTTTAGGTTACATTGGAACGAGCAATAAGCTCTCACCTAACAATCCAATCAAGCAGGTAGCTAGTCTAGTCTCGGGAAAATCCAATAACTCCGCCAAATCAAACGGCTCAACAAGTGGGCAGTCTATGCCACAAGAGCAACTCGCAGAGACGGTGATGACCAGCTCTGTCAAGAGTCAACTCGGAAACGCCATAGAATGGAATGGGGCTGGTGCCTATATTGTTAACGGTAATAAAACCAATCTTAATGCTAAGGTATCTAGCCAACCCTACGCTAATAACCAAGTTAAAACGGTTCAAGGACAAACGGTTCCTACAGTTGCGAATGCCTTGTTAAGTAAAGCGACCAGACAGTACAAAAATCGTCAAGAAACAGGGAATGGCTCAACTTCTTGGACACCAGCTGGATGGCATCAAGTTCACAATCTTTCAGGAGAGTATAGCCATGCCGTAGACCGAGGCCATTTGTTAGGTTATGCACTTGTAGGTGGTCTCAAAGGATTTGATGCCTCGACTTCAAATCCAGAAAATATTGCCGTTCAAACTGCTTGGGCTAACCAAGCTAATAGCGAAACTTCCACAGGCCAAAACTATTATGAAAGCCTGGTACGAAAGCTCAGGATAAAAACAAACGTGTCCGTTATCGCGTGACCCTCATTTATGAAGGAGATAACCTCATTCCATCAGGAACCCATCTTGAAGCCAAGTCAGCTGATGGCTCGCTTGAGTTCAATGTCTTCGTTCCAAATGTCCAACAGGGAATTACCCTAGATTATTATTCAGGCAAAGTAACGGTGAATTAACGAAACAAACGACTCCGGTTGGAGTCGTTTTTAGTATCTAGAAAAACAAAAACCCACCCGTAGGTGAGTTTTTTGTTTTATTCACTAGCTTGCTCCCATTGTTTAGAGAGGTAGCGAGAGTAGCTAGAAATAGCAAAGTTAACCACGAAATAAGCTAAAGCCACAATACCGTATAAGGTAAAGATTTGACTAGGCTCGTAGTAACCACCCATCAAAATTTGACTCTTACCAAACAATTCTTGTAAGGCGATAACAGAGTAAAGGAAAGAAGTATCCTTGATAACTGTTACGAATTGAGAAATGATAGATGGCAACATCTTACGAATAGCTTGTGGGAAGATGATGTAAATAAAGATTTGTTTGTTGTTAAATCCTTGAGACAAGCCGGCTTCCGTTTGGCCATGGTCAATAGAGTTCAGTCCCCCACGAATGATTTCCGCCAAGGCAGCTGAAGTAAAGACCGTGAAAGAGGTAATCCCTGCCGCAGTTGACTTGAGTTGGAAGACCAAGAAGATAATGAAAATCCAAAGCAAGTTAGGAACGTTACGGACGAACTCAACGTAGATAGAAGCAATCCAACGAAGGATAGGATTCTTTCCGTTACGCATTACCGCCAGAATAGTTCCGAACAGGGTAGATAGCACGATGATGAAGAAAGACAAGTAAAGAGTCGTCCACATCCCTTGTGCCAAGAATTTAAGGTTAGTAGCTGATAAAACTTCTGACATAGTGGACCTCCTTAGTAAGCTTTCTTATTCTCTTCTTCTTTACGACGTGCCCAAGTAGCTAGAGGGAAACACATGATAAAGTAGAGGAAGGCAGCCCCAGCAAAGGCCGGCACATAGTTAGTGGTATCATAAGCCCAAGCCTTAGCCGTGAACATGATATCGGCCCCAGAGATGATGGCAACTGTTGAAGTATTCTTAATCAAGTTAACCACTTGGTTGGTCAATGGTGGCAAGATAGTACGCACGGCTTGAGGTAAGATGATGATACGCATGGTATCAGCGTAGGTGAATCCTTGAGACAAAGCGGCTTCGGTTTGTCCTTTAGGAACCGCCTCGATACCTGTACGAATAATTTCAGAGATATAGGCTCCTGTGTAGACACCCACACAAAGGATAGCTGTCAATGAAATTGAGATCATGACATGACCATCAGTCAAGATTGAAATCCCATAGAAGACAACCACGAATTGCACAAGCAAGGGTGTGTTCTGGAAGATTTCGACATAAACACGTGAAATGCCACGAAGGACCTTGTTGTGAGTAGAGCTCATAGCTCCAAAGATAAGCCCAAGAAGAAGGGCAACAATCAAGGCACCAATCGAAATACCGAGGGTATAGAAGAAACCTTTGGCAAACTGCCCAAAGTTAGCGAAGAAAGCAGCCCAACGTTCAAGAGCGAAAGGACTAGCCGTTTCAGTTAAAAGATACATAAATTCAGGACTCCTTTCTATTTATCTTCAGCCTTAGCTGGCTTCAAGTGATACTTATCGTAGAGTTTTTGAAGGGTACCATCTTTTTGCCATTTAGCAATCAAATCGTTGGTATAATCAATCAACTCTTGGTTAGACTTGCTTGAAGCGATACCGTATTCTTGTGTTTTGAAACCTTCTTTTAAGGTTTTAGTTTTCTTACTTTCATATCCAGAGAGGATAGATTTATCAACTGAGAAAGCATCTACACGGTGAGCGTAAAGAGAAACAGCCAATTCTGGGAAAGATCCGAGTTGAACATAGTTGAACTTAAGGTTATTAGCTGAAGCGTACTCTTGCAAAGCAGCCTTAGTTGACGCCCCTTGAGAAACACCGATAGTCTTACCATTCAAATCTGAGATTTTGTTAATACCTGAATTCTTAAGAACCAAGAAACCGATTTGGTCATAGTAGTAAGGAGTTGAGATGGCGTAAGAAGCCTTACGTTCATCATTGATGGTATAAGTAGCGATAAGCAAGTCGATAGTTCCGTTATCCATAAGTGGTTCACGGGTTTGCGTCGTTACTGGGATGTAATTCACTTTAACTTTTAACTCATCAGCAATCTTCTTAGCAAGATCAACTTCCATACCTTCGTAGGTATTAGTCTTAGCAGAATAGTAACCAAAGTTAGGAACGTCTTGCTTCACACCGACATTGAGTGTCCCTCGCTTAACAATCTTTTGGACTGCTTTACTATCAAGAAGCTTACTAGTGTCTTCCGCCTTAGTCTTGTGACTCGTGATAAGAAAAATAGTGAGAACTGCCAAGCTTGCAACAGTTAGGTAACGTAAGATTTTTTTGAAAATCATAGGCAACCTCCTTAGGCATCCACTTGGACATTATCAGAGTTGTGATCGATAATCTTAGAAAGGAATTGAACCGCACGAGGTTCAGTTGGATTGTCAAAGAAACCATCCACATCTGTTGTGTCGACAAGAATCTGACCTTCAGCCATGAAAATGATACGGTCAGCCACACTGCGGGCAAAGCCCATTTCATGAGTAACGACCACCATATTCATACCACCTTTGGCAAGTTTTTGCATAACTGCAAGCACGTCACCGATAGTCTCTGGGTCAAGGGCTGACGTTGGTTCGTCAAAGAGCAAGAGTTCAGGGTTCATGGCAAGACCACGGGCAATAGCGATACGTTGTTTTTGCCCACCAGAAAGCATACCTGGATAAGAGTCTTTCTTGTCCCACATGTTAACGTAGCGAAGGAATTTTTCAGCAGTCTTTTCAGCCTCTGCCTTACTAATCCCAAGAACCTTGATAGGTGCCAAGGTTACATTTTCAAGAACGGTTTTGTGAGGGTAGAGGTTGAAGTGCTGGAAGACCATCCCTGCTTCCTTACGAAGTTCCACCAAATCTTTGGCAGAAGCTTCTGTTACATTATGTCCGTTAACGATTAGGGTACCGTTATCGATTGATTCCAAGGCGTTGATTGTACGGATAAGGGTAGATTTCCCAGACCCAGAAGGTCCCAAGAGAACCACAACTTGTCCTTTTTCAATTTCTAGATTGATATCACGGAGTGCGTGATAATCTCCGTAGTATTTATTGACATTTAAATTCGATAAGTGCCATAAGAACCTCCTAATAATGGATTTAGTTGTTAGCTTTTCTAACATGTACTAAATTTTAGCATAAGTAAAGCCGAAAGTCAAAAAATTCCGAATATTCTTTCAAAAACGTTCGGGTTTTGCTATATAATTAATCATTATTTTGACATAAATATGAACAAACAAAAACCCACCCGCAGGTGAGTTTTATTTTATTCACTAGCTTGCTCCCATTGTTTAGAGAGGTAGCGAGAGTAGCTAGAAATCGCAAAGTTAACCACGAAATAAGCTAGAGCCACAATACCGTATAAGGTAAAGATTTGACTAGGCTCGTAGTAACCACCCATCAAAATTTGACTCTTACCAAACAATTCTTGTAAGGCGATAACAGAGTAAAGGAAAGAAGTATCCTTGATAACTGTTACGAATTGAGAAATGATAGATGGCAACATCTTACGAATAGCTTGTGGGAAGATGATGTAAATAAAGATTTGTTTGTTGTTAAATCCTTGAGACAAGCCGGCTTCCGTTTGGCCATGGTCAATAGAGTTCAGTCCCCCACGAATGATTTCCGCCAAGGCAGCTGAAGTAAAGACCGTGAAAGAGGTAATCCCTGCCGCAGTTGACTTGAGTTGGAAGACCAGGAAGATAATGAAAATCCAAAGCAAGTTAGGAACATTACGGACGAACTCAACGTAGATAGAAGCAATCCAACGCAGAATAGGATTCTTTCCGTTACGCATCACCGCCAGAATAGTTCCGAACAGGGTAGATAGCACGATGATGAAGAAAGACAAGTAAAGAGTCGTCCACATCCCTTGTGCCAAGAATTTAAGATTAGTAGCTGATAAAACTTCTGACATAGTGGACCTCCTTAGTAAGCTTTCTTATTCTCTTCTTCTTTACGACGTGCCCAAGTAGCTAGAGGGAAACACATGATAAAGTAGAGGAAGGCAGCCCCAGCAAAGGCCGGCACATAGTTAGTGGTATCATAAGCCCAAGCCTTAGCCGTGAACATGATATCTGCCCCAGAGATAATGGCAACTGTAGAAGTATTCTTAATCAAGTTAACCACCTGGTTGGTCAATGGTGGCAAGATAGTACGCACTGCTTGAGGCAAGATGATGATACGCATGGTATCAGCGTAGGTGAATCCTTGAGACAAAGCGGCTTCGGTTTGTCCTTTAGGAACCGCCTCGATACCTGTACGAATAATTTCAGAGATATAGGCTCCTGTGTAGACACCCACACAAAGGATAGCTGTCAATGAAATTGAGATCATGACATGACCATCAGTCAAGATTGAAATCCCATAGAAGACAACCACGAATTGCACAAGCAAGGGTGTGTTCTGGAAGATTTCGACATAAACACGTGAAATGCCACGAAGGACCTTGTTGTGAGTAGAGCTCATAGCCCCAAAGATGAGCCCAAGAAGAAGGGCAACAATCAAGGCACCAATTGAAATACCAAGAGTGTAAAAGAAACCTTTGGCAAATTGCCCAAAGTTAGCGAAGAAAGCAGCCCAACGTTCAAGAGCGAAAGGACTAGCCGTTTCAGTTAAAAGATACATAAATTCAGGACTCCTTTCTATTTATCTTCAGCCTTAGCTGGTTTCAAGTGATACTTATCGTAGAGTTTTTGAAGGCTACCATCTTTTTGCCATTTAGCAATCAAATCGTTGGTATAATCAATCAACTCTTGGTTAGACTTGCTTGAAGCGATACCGTATTCTTGTGTTTTGAAACCTTCATCAAGGATCTTGGTTTATCACTTTCGTAACCTGACAAGATTGATTTATCACCAGCAAAGGCGTCAATACGGTAAGCATAGAGTGATACGGCTAACTCAGGATAAGATCCAAGTTGAACGTAGTCAAACTTAAGGTTATTAGCTGAAGCGTACTCTTCAACAGCAGCTTTGGCAGATGACCCTTGAGACACTCCAATAGTTTTACCGTTTAGGTCAGAAAGTTTCTTATAGCCAGATTTGGTTTGAACGAGGAAACCGATTTGGTCGTAGTAGTAAGGAGTTGACATGGCATATGAAGCCTTACGCTCATCTGTAATGGTATAAGTAGCGATAAGCATGTCAATAGTTCCGTTATCCATAAGGGCTTCACGAGTTTGTGGGGTAACCGCTGTAAAATTCACCTTAACCTTAAGTTCTTTGGCAATTTTCTTAGCGAGGTCAATTTCCATCCCTTGATAGGTATTAGTTTTGGCTGAATAGTAACCAAAGTTTGGGACATCCTGTTTGACACCAACGTTTAGAGTCCCTTTTTTGACAATTTTTTGAATTGCAGCACTATTGAGTAGTTTACTGCTTTCATCTGCCTGACTACTTTTAGTGTTCCAGAGGAGAACTGCTAGAAAAGCTATAACAGAGATAGCTAAAATGTGACTAAGTTTCTTGATTAACATAAGTCCTCCTTAGGCATCCACTTGGACACGATCAGAGTTGTGGTTGATAATCTTAGAAAGGAATTGAACTGCACGAGGTTCAGTTGGATTGTCGAAGAAACCATCCACATCCGTAGTGTCTACAAGAACTTGACCTTCAGCCATGAAAATGATACGGTCAGCCACACTACGGGCAAAGCCCATTTCGTGGGTAACAACCACCATGTTCATGCCACCTTTGGCAAGGTTTTGCATAACCGCCAGAACGTCACCGATAGTCTCTGGGTCAAGAGCTGACGTTGGTTCGTCAAAGAGCAAGAGCTCAGGATTCATGGCAAGACCACGGGCGATAGCGATACGTTGTTTTTGCCCACCAGAAAGCATACCAGGGTATGAATCTTTCTTGTCCCACATGTTAACGTAGCGAAGGAATTTTTCGGCAGTTTTTTCGGCGTCTGCCTTACTGATTCCAAGAACCTTGATAGGTGCCAAGGTTACATTTTCAAGAACGGTTTTATGCGGGTAGAGGTTAAAGTGTTGGAATACCATCCCCGCTTCCTTACGCAATTCTACCAAATCTTTGGCAGAAGCTTCCGTCACATTATGTCCGTTAACGATAAGCGTACCGTTATCGATGGATTCCAAGGCATTGATTGTACGGATAAGGGTAGATTTCCCAGACCCAGAAGGTCCCAAGAGAACCACAACTTGTCCTTTTTCAATTTCTAGATTGATGTCACGAAGTGCATGATAATCTCCGTAATATTTATTGACATTTTTAAATTCAATAAGTGCCATAAGAGCCTCCTAAAATTTTACATTAATATATGTAACAACAAGAGTGTATTTTACTATAGATATAGGAAAATGTCAAAAATGTTTGAAAATTCAATCATAATGTTCGTCTTTTCACCGATTACACATTGCAAAGGTATCTCAAAAAAGAAGGAAAGCTTGTATATCAGCTCAATATCTATAGTAGAAACTTGGTCCTTAACCTATTTTTTGGTATAATATGTTTGATACGTAAAGTTTTCTACTTTACAAATTGAATGACTTAAGAAAACCGATGAGGTGTTTATATGAAAAAAATTCTAGTTGTTGATGATGAAAGACCGATTTCGGATATCATCAAGTTTAATCTAACTAAAGAAGGTTATGAAGTGGTTACAGCCTTTGATGGTCGTGAAGCTTTGGAGCAGTTTGAAGCTGAAAAGCCAGACTTGGTCATCCTGGACTTGATGTTGCCTGAACTAGATGGTTTAGAAGTTGCTAAGGAAATTCGAAAGACAAGTCACACACCGATTATCATGCTTTCCGCTAAGGATAGCGAGTTTGATAAGGTTATCGGGCTAGAAATTGGGGCGGACGACTATGTGACGAAACCATTTTCTAATCGTGAATTGTTGGCACGTATCAAAGCTCACTTGCGTCGTACAGAGACTATTGAAACAGCAGCAGAAGAAAGCTCTAACTCTGGTAAGCAGGAGATTTCAATTGGTGAGTTGATTATTGTTCCAGATGCGTTTGTTGCTAAAAAACGTGGAAATGAAGTCGAGCTCACACACCGTGAATTTGAGTTGCTTTTCCATCTGGCAACTCACATGGGACAAGTGATGACGCGTGAGCATTTACTTGAAACTGTTTGGGGTTATGACTATTTTGGTGATGTTCGTACGGTTGACGTAACCATTCGTCGTCTCCGTGAAAAAATTGAAGATACACCTAGTCGTCCTGAATATATTTTGACGCGTCGTGGTGTTGGTTATTATATGAAGAATTATGACTAGTATTGGCTTAAACATCACAAGCTTTGAACTAGCCTTACTCTTTACGCTCCTCTTTGTGGCTTTCTACTTTATTTTTCTTGCTTATCGTGATTATCGACGAGTCAAAAATATTCGAAAGTTGACCAAGAGGGTCAAGTCCTTAATGGCAGGTAACTATAACGAGGAGTTACGCTTAAAGGGTGATCCAGAGCTTTTAGAGCTAGCTGACAGCTTGAATGATTTATCGGATGTCTTTCGTTTGACGCATGAAAATCTAGCCCAGGAAAAAAACCGCTTATCATCAGTCCTTTCTTACATGAGTGATGGGGTTATTGCGACAAATCGTCGTGGTCAAATTACCATGATTAATAGCACAGCTCAGCGTTTGTTGAATCTAGATTATGAAACAGCGACACAGATGTCCATTTTAGATTTATTAGATGGCGAAATCCCTATACTTATAGTGAATTGCTCTCTAAGACTCCTGAAATTCATTTGTCACGTCGAGATGCCAACGATGAGTTTGTGACCTTACGTGTTAATTTTGCCCTTATTCGTAAAGAATCAGGTTTTATCTCAGGTCTGGTTGCCGTTCTTCACGATGCCACTGAGCAAGAAAAAGAAGAGCGTGAACGTCGACTCTTCGTCTCAAACGTTAGTCATGAGTTGCGTACACCTTTGACTTCTGTAAAATCCTATCTGGAGGCACTTGATGATGGTGCTCTCGACGAAGAGATTGCTCCTAACTTTATCAAAGTTTCTTTGGATGAGACCAATCGTATGATGCGAATGATTTCTGACCTCTTGGCACTATCACGTATTGACAATAAGAGTACCCAACTTGACGTTGAGATGACCAATTTCACGGCCTTCATGACCTATATCTTGAATCGTTTTGATCAGATTAAAAGTCAAGAAACCAATACAGGTAAAACTTACGAAATCATTCGCGATTATCCGGTAAACTCAATTTGGGTGGAGATTGATACAGATAAGATGACCCAGGTTGTGGATAATATTCTTAATAATGCTATCAAGTATTCGCCTGATGGTGGTAAGATTACAGTGTCTATGAAGACAACTGATTCACAGTTGATTGTTTCTATTTCTGACCAAGGTTTGGGTATTCCTAAGAAAGATTTGCCGTTGATTTTCGACCGTTTTTACCGTGTTGATAAGGCCAGAAGTCGTGCCCAAGGTGGAACTGGTCTAGGCTTGTCTATTGCAAAAGAAATTATTAAACAACATAAGGGCTTTATTTGGGCTAAGAGTGAGTATGGTAAGGGTTCAACTTTTACAATTGTGCTTCCATATGACAAGGATGCCATGATGGTTGATGAATGGGAGATGTAGTAGAAATGACCTCAGATTTAGGGTTTAAATATAGTATTTTGGCTTCAGGGTCAACTGGTAATTCCTTTTATTTGGAAACTCCAGAGAAGAAGATTCTTGTAGATGCTGGTTTGTCTGGTAAGAAAATCACAAGTTTGCTAGCTGAGATTGATCGTGATCCGAGCGATTTGGATGCTATCTTAGTTACGCATGAACACAAGGATCACATCCATGGTGTAGGCGTTTTAGCTCGTAAATATGGCATGGATATCTACGCCAACGAGAAAACCTGGCAGATTATGGATAGTAAAAATATGCTTGGCAAGATTGATAATACCCAGAAACATGTTTTTTCTCGTGATAAGCTTCTGACCTTTGGAGACCTTGATATTGAGTCTTTTGGAGTTAGTCACGATGCTATTGATCCACAGTTCTATCGCTTTATGAAAGATGGAAAGAGTTTTGTCATGTTGACGGATACGGGTTATGTTTCTGATCGTATGGCAGGTATTATTGAGAATGCCGATGGCTATCTGATTGAGTCCAATCATGATGTTGAAATCCTTAGGGCAGGTTCATATCCTTGGTCAACCAAGCAACGTATCCTCTCTGATCAAGGTCACTTGTGTAATGAAGATGGAGCGGATGCTATGATTCGTACCATTGGTAATAAAACTAAAAAGATCTACTTGGGTCACCTTTCCAAAGAAAATAATATCAAGGAGTTGGCCCACATGACGATGGAAAATCAGTTGGCACGTGCTGACTTTGGTGTTGGAACTGACTTTAAAGTTTATGATACCTCACCAGACACAGCGACTCCACTGACAGACATTTAAAAATAGCAGAAGAGCTGCACTAATGCGTTTAGTGCAGCTTTTTAAAAGGAATGTATTTATGAAAGTAATTTATCTCTCGTTAGGGTTTGTCTCGCTCGGTTTGGGAATTCTTGGGATTCCTCTTCCTATCTTACCCACAACACCTTTTCTACTTTTAGCCATTGCTTGCTTTGCTAGAAGTTCTAAACGTTTTGAGAAATGGTTATATCATACTAAGTTGTATCAAAGTTATGTAGCCGATTTTCGAGAAACCAAATCAATTACCAAAGAACGAAAGAAAAAGATTATCATCCAAATCTATGTTTTGATGGGGATTTCAATCTTTTTCGCCCCTATCCTATGGGTGAAAATCGGACTCTTTTGCCTGACAATCTTTATCACTTATTATCTCTTTAAGGTTATTCCTGATAAGGACTAATCTATCATCAAAAAATGAGACTCCATCTTGGAAGTCTCATTTTATATATTATTAATGTTTGCTACGTAATTTCTTACGGAGTTTATAGGCAAAATTGGCTGGTCCGTAAAGAGGGCTAACTGGAAGGTTGAATTCCCCAATGAATTGTTCAATACGTGGGTTAAATTTGGACTTGAAATTATACAAGCCACCATCTAGTGTATTTTCAATTCCTCCCATGTTTTGCCACTCAGCACCACGCTCAAAAGCATGATTAGCTGTTTCATACCATGTCAAGATAGCCGGTTGATAACGGCGGTAATCTTCATCCATTCCTGCATAGATATTCTCAGATGTCTTGCCAAATTCGAGAACGAGTGTACCAGAGAGTGGGACCGTCTTATTTCCAGCATCAACTTTTTCTTGAAGAAAGTCAATTTCCTCTTTAAGTCTCTTGTGCTCTTGTTTATTGTTCTCGATTTTTCCTGGTTTAGTTTTTTCAGTGAACTTGGCTGCATCAGCAATGTTCTTTTCGAGTTGCTTATTGAGGTCTTTGAGACGAGCTGGTAAATCAAGAGTTGAGAGTGTAATGTAAGAAGATTCTGGGTAGGTAGTCAACAACTTTTCATAATAATCAATGCCACGAAGGTGGATGTTCTTACGGGCCTCAGTCTTCTTCATCAAAGATGCGAATTGTTCAAGAAGCTCAGTGCCACCAAATTGGACTGAAATCCCCTTATTTCGAGCAGTACGAACAGCCTGCTTGGTACTCTTAGAGAGTTGTTCCTCAGTGAAATCTTCCTTATGGATATTAGCCTGGAAGCGTGGTTGAATATTTTCAGCCATATCTTCAGTGAGGCCAGTCCATTCAACGCCAAGGGACTGGATATTTTTAGCAATAGCTAGTGTTTCTTCACGAATTTCAGCTTCTTGTGAAATCAAGTTTTTAGTCACAAAGAGGCTTGGATCAAATTTAACAAAGAGGGCACGCTTTGTTTTAGCATATTTTTTAAGCGAAGCCATAACAAAGGCGAGCAACTCTTTATCTTGATAGTCCATAATAGGTCCACGAGGGATATAAATCATAGAAAAGCCAAGAGGGGAGCGGCTGAATAAGGACACTAGCGACAGCAACGATATTACCATCTTGATAGAAACCTAGGCGGTCATTTCCCCAGCTGTCCTTGATTTTAGCCCATGAACTACTCTGTAATAAATTCGTTTGAGGACTATCTATAACAAAACGGTCATGCTCAGAAGTACTGAGTCCGGTTTTATAGGTATACATATTATTCTAGAACCCACTTTCTAATAGCGTAAGCGACACCAGATTCATCATTTGATTTTGTGATGTGTTTCGCAATTTTCTTCATTTCTGGATTACCATTTTCCATAACAACAGGAGAGCCAACGACTTCAAGCATAGCACGGTCATTTTCTTCATCACCGATAGCCATTGTTTCTTCTTTAGAAAGACCGAGTTTTTCAGCAAGATGGGTTACAGCAATCCCTTTGTTGGCTGTTTTCTTAAGAATTTCTAGGTAAAATGGTGTTGATTTTACAATGGTAAAGCGGTCATAAAATTCCTGTGGAAGTTTGGCAATGGCTGCATCAAGAATTTCAGGCTCATCGATATACATGGCCTTAACAAATTCCTTGTCAGCTACCTCTTCAGGTGTACGATAGTAAATCGGCATATGAACAAGTGTAGACTCATGAACCGTGTAGCGGCCAATATTGCGATTACTTGTGTAGATACCATCTTTAGTAATGGCGTGAGAATGAACACCAAGCTTGTTAGCCAAAACCTCAATGTCAAGGTAGTCTTCGTATGAGAGTGTCTCACGAATTAATTCATTACCAGTAGAAGTTTCTTGGACAAGCCCACCATTGAATGTGATAACATAATCTCCGTCTTGGTTGAGATTGAGCTCTTCAAGAAGTGGAAGTACTCCTGGAATAGGGCGACCAGTCGCAATAACAACCTTTACACCAGCAGCTTTAGCATCTTGAATCGCTTGAAAGACCTCCGGTGTAACTTGACGTTGGCTATTTAAAAGCGTTCCATCAATATCAACAGCAATAAGTTTAATAGACATAATAATTACCTGTTTCGTTTAGTTAGTTTCCCTTCTATTTTACTAAAATTTAGGCGCTTTGTCATAGTTCTTCCTGAGAAAAGTATTATTGTCTCTTTAAAGAAGTAGATTAGGTAAGAATTGCCCAAATGCTTTTTAATTGGTAAAATAAGGTCAGACAAATAAAGGAGAGATAAAGTGATTCGAGCAACCAACCAATTGACGGAGCAAGAACGGAAGTCAGCAAAAGCATTGATTGCTAGCTGCCAAGCCCATGATCAGACCTTTCGAGAACCCTATCTCTCCAATATGCTTAATTTTAATCCCAATATGCCGGCCTTTTTCCTCTATTGTCAAGAGGGAGAGTTGCTTGGCTTATTAACGGTTTATGCGGATGATGAAGACATTGAAGTGAGCATCCTAGTGGATCCTAGTCATCGTCGTCAGGGTATTGCGCGTGCGATGTATAGAAGCTTTGAAAAAGAAATGGCATCTTACCCTATTCGCTCAGTGACCTTTCAGACGGAGCGTGTTTTTCTCTATCATCATCCTGATTTGGCAAGTCATTGGGGTTTGGTTGAGGATGAAGAGACGGAAACCTGGCTAGGGCGAGATAGAACACCATATGCTCTGGATTCCCGTTCAGATGTCAAGGTGCTCTTAGCTGAACCTTCTTACCTAGATGCAATTGCCCATCTCCATCACCAAGCCTTTTCTGATGCAGAGGAAACACTCGAAGTAAGTCGCAGATACATTACAGAGGCACTGAAGGACTCTGATGGCCTACTTTACATCCTCCTCAAAGAAGGTCAAGTGATTGGAGTTTGTACGGTCGATTTATCTGGGAATAGCAACTACCTTTATGGACTTGCCGTAGCAGAAGCCTATCGTGGCCTAGGCTATGGAAGCTATCTGGCAAAATCAGTCGTCAATCAACTCATTGCGCAAAATGACAAGTCCTTTCAAATTGCAGTGGAAGATAGCAATGTAGGTGCCAAACGCTTGTATGAAAAGATTGGCTTTGTCAAACAAACCCAGGTGGTTTACTTGAAGCAGAAAGGGTAAACGCAATGTTGAAACTCTCTTTGAGGTTAGAGTTGCTATCGTCTTAAGTAAAAAGTAGTTATAGAACAGAAAGGAGTAATCAATGGAAATTAAAATCAAAAACAAAATTAAAGTAGGCGATCAAACGGAAATTATCGAAGAAATCCACACTTGTGAGGTTATGGAAAAAGGAGATTATACCTATCTTGTTCACCATAATTCGGAGAAAGAAAAAGTGGTTATTAAGTTGAATCAGGATGAGCTAGTGATGACACGCTTTTCTAATCCTAAATCCATTATGCGTTTTTCTGCTAAAGTACCTGCCTTGGTCCACATTCCGACACCGCTTGGTACCCAGCATTTTCTGACAGACACTAGTTTATTTGCCCATGACCCAAATGGACAGACAGTTGATATTCATTATCAATTGAAACATCCAGAAACAGAAGACGTTTTTGCTGATTATGAATTAGAAGTTTCTTGGTTTTAATTTTTGAAAAAATAGAATCATTTTGCTTGAATAAAGAATAATTTATGATAAAATGTTTAGTACAAATAAGGGAGTAGCAGGTGGCTGTAATCATGAGATTTGATTAACAGTTGCGATTATGTCGTCATTACGAAATTTTATATTTCCGGCATATTCTTAAACAGCGAGACTTGTTTTTTATTAAACAAGTCTCTTTTTGTATGATTTTTTATATAAAAAGAGTCTTGTTAGCCATTTTTCCCTATAGAGAAGGAGGAGATTATTTTGTCTAAAGAACAAAGTAAAACCTTGTTTTACACACAAGGAGAGGAAGAAGTCCTAAAAAACTTGGACACTTCTGTTGATGGTTTGTCTACTGCACAAGCCAAGGAACGTTTAGATGCCTATGGCTATAACGAGTTGGATGAAGGTGAAAAACGCAGCCTCTTGTCAAAATTCATCGATCAGTTTAAAGATTTGATGATTATCATCTTGCTTGTCGCTGCCGCCCTTTCTGTTATTACAGAAGGTATGCATGGTTTGACGGATGCCTGCATTATTTTAGCCGTTGTTGTTTTGAATGCAGCCTTTGGTGTTTATCAAGAAGGACAAGCAGAAGCGGCTATTGAAGCCCTCAAAAACATGTCTAGTCCTATGGCTCGTGTGCGCCGTGATGGCCATGTCGTTGAAATTGATTCACGCGAATTGGTTCCTGGAGACATCGTCTTGCTTGAAGCAGGTGATGTTGTTCCTGCGGATATGCGCTTGCTCGAAGCTGCCTCACTTAAGATTGAAGAAGCAGCCCTTACAGGTGAATCCGTTCCAGTTGAAAAGGACGTTACCGAGACAGTTGACGCAGAGGCGGGTATCGGTGATCGTGTGAATATGGGTTACCAAAACTCTAACGTTACTTACGGTCGTGGTACAGGGGTTGTAACCAATACTGGTATGTATACTGAGGTCGGTAAGATTGCCGATATGCTGGCTAATGCGGACGAATCACAAACGCCATTGAAACAAAGCTTGGAGCAACTGTCTAAGACCTTGACCTATCTGATTGTCGCTATTGCCTTGGTGACATTCTTGGTTAGTGTCTTCATTCGTGGCGAACAGCCTCTTGAAGGCTTGATGGTTGCCGTTGCGCTTGCCGTTGCAGCCATTCCTGAAGGTTTGCCTGCCATTGTAACCATTCTCCTGTCACTTGGGACAACAACCCTTGCTAAACGCAATTCGATTGTTCGTAAATTGCCAGCAGTTGAAACCCTCGGTTCAACTGAAATTATCGCATCTGATAAGACTGGTACCTTAACCATGAACCAAATGACTGTTGAAAAGGTCTATACTAACGGTCAATTGCAAAATGCTTCTGCGGAACTTGGTGCTGATAATACGACCCTTCGTATTATGAACTTTGCCAATGATACTAAGGTTGACCCAGATGGTAAACTAATTGGGGATCCTACTGAAACAGCTCTTGTTCAATTTGGTTTGGACCACAATTTTGATGTGCGTGACGTCTTGAAATCAGAGCCTCGTGTGGCAGAATTGCCATTTGACTCTGACCGTAAGCTCATGTCTACTATCCACAAAGAAGCGGATGGTACATACTTTGTAGCCGTTAAAGGTGCGCCTGACCAATTGCTCAAACGTGTGACTCGTATTGAAATCAATGGTGAGGTCCGTTCTATCACAGCTGAAGATAAACAAGCTATCCTTGCAACTAATAAGGACTTGGCAAAACAAGCCCTTCGTGTCTTGATGATGGCTTATAAGACAACGAATGACATTCCTACCTTGGAATCTGCAGTTGTTGAGTCTGATTTGATTTTCTCAGGTTTGGTAGGTATGATTGACCCAGAACGTCCAGAAGCAGCAGAGGCTGTCCGTGTCGCTAAAGAAGCGGGAATCCGTCCAATTATGATCACAGGTGACCACCAAGATACAGCAGAAGCAATCGCTAAGCGTCTCGGTATCATCGATCCAAATGATATGGAAGATCATGTCTTTACTGGCGCTGAGCTTAATGAGCTTTCTGATGAAGAATTCCAGAAAGTCTTCAAACAGTACTCTGTCTATGCGCGTGTGTCTCCTGAACACAAGGTTCGTATCGTTAAGGCTTGGCAAAATGATGGCAAGGTTGTTGCCATGACAGGTGACGGAGTTAATGATGCGCCTTCACTTAAAACAGCTGATATTGGTATCGGTATGGGAATTACAGGTACAGAGGTTTCTAAGGGAGCTTCAGATATGGTTCTTGCCGATGATAACTTTGCGACAATTATCGTTGCCGTAGAAGAAGGACGTAAGGTCTTCTCAAATATTCAAAAATCAATCCAATACCTCTTGTCAGCCAACATGGCCGAAGTCTTCATTATCTTCTTTGCTACACTGTTTGGTTGGGATGTGCTTCAACCAGTACACCTTCTATGGATTAACCTAGTCACTGATACACTTCCAGCTATCGCACTTGGGGTTGAGCCAGCTGAACCAGGTATTATGACTCACAAACCTCGTGGTCGCCAATCAAACTTCTTTGATGGTGGTGTCTTCGGAGCGATTATGTATCAAGGTGTCTTCCAAACTATCCTTGTTCTTGCAGTATATGGTTGGGGCCTTGCCTTCCCAGAGCACCATACGCAAGCAGAAATTCATGCGGATGCCCTTACAATGGCCTTGCCACACTTGGATTAATCCAGTTGCTCCATGCCTTTAACGTTAAATCAGTTTATCAATCAGTCTTTAAAGTTGGTCTCTTTAGAAACAAGACTTTCAACTGGGCAATTCCAGTAGCCTTCGTTCTTTTGATGGCAACTATCGTAGTTCCTGGATTTAATAACCTTTTCCATGTGTCACACCTTAGTCTGACACAATGGCTTGCGGTTATTGTAGGTTCCTTCTTGATTGTGGTATTGGTTGAATTAGTCAAAGCTATTCAACGTGCCCTTGGTAAGGATAAAGACGCTATTTAAAACATAAAGTCAGAGATAATGGTCTCTGGCTTTTTCTTATCACATCTTGAATTCAGGAGGAGTCTTGTTTATAATTGAAGAGAAATGATCACAAGTTAAGGAGAAGGCCATGAACGAAACTATTAAGACGCAACTTAATCATCGTAGTATTCGCCAATTTAAACCTGTCGCTTTGACACAGGATGAAGTAAACCTTTTGGTTGATGTCGCCAGACATACGTCAACAAGTAACTTTAGACAGGCTTATTCGATTATTAGCATCACTGATGAAAAGTTGAAAAAAGAGATTGCTGAGATTGCGAATCAACCTTATATTCCTAATGCAGGGCACCTTTTTGTATTTGTTGTAGACCAAAGACGTAATACTTTGATTGCGGAAGCAAAGGGAGCCGATGCCTTGGTACAAGGCAGTCCTGAACGTTTTATTTCTGCTTTTTCAGATGCCATGATTGCTGCTCAAATGTGGTAGTAGCTGCTGAGAGTTTAGGCATGGGAACAGTTTATTTGGGTAGTATCTTGAATGATAATGCCAAGCTTTCGGAGCTTCTCAAACTTCCAAAGTATGTCTATCCAGCAGTAGGCCTAGCAGTTGGTTGGCCAGATCAGGAACCACAGCTTAAACCTCGTTTGCCACGTCACGTTATCCATATGGAAAATTATTATCAGGATTTAGAAAATCCTTTAGAGGAGCTAAAAGATTACGACGCTGAAGTCCATGAGTATTATGATCTCCGCGATCTCAATAATAGGGTTGATGAATTTACGACTCAGATTGCTAAGACCATGGATAAATCCGTTGCCAAACGTGCTAATACCTTGAAGGATCTTCAAAAGCAGGGATTTTTCATTGACTAAAAAAACGACTCCCATAAGAGTCGTTCTACAAATCAAATAGTGTCATAGAGGAAAGGAACTCATTTGCTAGTTCCTTCTTTTCATATTCTAAAAACTCTTGTCGTTTCTTGACTAGGTTGTACCGTTTAGAGAGGTTCCATGTTCCAGTAGGATTGAGTTCAGGGTGATTGGAAACAAAGTCAATGGTTAAGTCCCATTCTCGTCTGTATCCAAGAGGACGCGAGTGATAGCTTACACCATCAATTGTTACCGTCCCATAACTGCGGTGGGCATGACCAAAAACAACATCTTTAACACCATGTTTGACGAAAATCTGATGAAATTCTTCAGATCCAAAATAAGCGTTAAAAGGTTTAAAACGTTCGTGCGTCATGGTGAAACGACTATGAGGAACAAAATGCATGGCAACTATAAGGTTATTAGTGTCTAATTCACTTAAGATATTATCTAGCCTCTTAAGACTAGTCTGACAGATTTCGGGATCAGTACCCAATCGTTTGAGTCGTCGGTCGAACCAGAGTTGTTTCTTACGTTTAAGAATCTTATCCAACTTTTCATCTGAATAGGAATAATCATACCACCCATGAAAGCCAATAATGTCTTGCTACCTAAATCAGTCACCTGAAAATCAAGATTATCAATAAGGTCATCCTCTAAATCAAGCATATCATGATTGCCTAAATTATAGGTGACCTTGACCGCCTTGGACAGTTTTTGTAGGAAAGGTTTTGTGTCAGCATAATAATGGTTAGAAATATCACCAGCGATATGGAGATGACTGACCTTTTGATTTTTAAGGCATTTTATAAGCGTATCGATTTCATATGTTTCAAAGTGATTCAAATCAATATGTAAATCACTCATTACTGCAAGTCTTGTCATAAAAATATTGTAACAAAAAGGGCAAGGCTTGTCTTTAAACGAAGATGATGGAAAATACTTGCTCTGGGACTACATTTTCATTATGATAAGAATATGGATATCAAGTTAGAAATACAAAAGATGGCCAAGGAGATTGGCATCTCAAAAATTGGTTTTACAACCGCTGATGATTTTACCTATCTGGAAAAATCCCTTCGACTTGGCGTTGAAGAAGGACGAACGACAGGGTTTGAACATAAGAATATTGAAGAACGTATTTATCCCAAATTGACCTTGGAATCAGCTAAAACCATCATTTCCATTGCAGTTGCCTATCCATATAAGTTGCCACAACAACCACAGAAAACAGAGTATAAGCGTGGTAAAATCACCCCAAATTCATGGGGATTAGATTACCACTATGTTTTACAGGACAAATTGAAACGTCTGGCAGAAGGCATTGAAAAGCTGACGGAAAACTTCGAATATAAAGGTATGGTGGATACTGGAGCTCTGGTCGATACAGCAGTGGCCAAGCGAGCTGGAATAGGCTTTATCGGAAAGAATGGACTAGTTATTTCGAAAGAATACGGGTCCTACATGTATCTTGGCGAGCTTATCACTAATCTAGAGATTGAACCAGACCAAGAAGTTGATTATGGTTGTGGGGATTGCCGTCGTTGTCTGGATGCCTGTCCGACCTCTTGTCTCATCGGCGATGGAACTATGAATGCCCGTCGTTGCCTATCCTTTCAAACACAGGATAAAGGCATGATGGATATGGAGTTTCGAAAGAGATAAAGACTGTTATCTATGGTTGTGACATTTGTCAGATTTCCTGTCCATATAACAGAGGTATCGATAATCCACTGGCTTCGGACATTGATCCTGAGCTTGCCATGCCCGAATTACTTCCTTTTCTTGAGCTGACAAACAAATCTTTCAAGGAGAAATTTGGGATGATTGCCGGTTCATGGCGCGGGAAGAATATTCTTCAACGTAATGCTATTATTGCCTTGGCTAACCTACATGATCGCAATGCTATTGTCAAACTGATGGAGATAATTGATAAGAATAATAATCCCATCCATACAGCGACTGCCATTTGGGCTCTCGGTGAGATTGTTAAGAAACCTGATGAGGCTATGTTAGATTACATGAGGGAACTGTCACCTAAGGATGAAGAATCCCAAGCGGAGTGGGAGCTTGTGTGTGCAAAATGGCAAATTTAAGTGATTTATGCTAGAATTAAGCATAATACTATAAAATGGAGGAAACCTATCCATGGAAGTGGCAGAAATTCGCCAAAAAATCTCTGAAAATCAAGAGAAGCTCGTGAGCTTCGGGAGGTCTCTTTGACTTAGATCGTTTGGAAGAGGACATTGCGCTCCTTGAAAACCGAATGACTGAGCCAGATTTTTGGAATGATAATATTGCAGCTCAAAAAACTTCACAAGAGTTAAATGAGCTCAAAATGAAATACGAAACTTTCAACAATATGCAAGAACTCTCTGACGAGACAGAGCTTTATTTAGAAATGTTGGAAGAAGATGATAGTGTTCAAGAAGAGCTTGAAGAAACACTCGAAAAACTTGATAAGATTATGACAAGTTACGAGATGACACTGCTCTTATCTGAACCATATGACCATAACAATGCCATTCTGGAAATTCACCCAGGATCTGGTGGTACAGAAGCTCAGGACTGGGCTGATATGTTGCTCCGTATGTACCAACGTTATGGAAATGCCAAAGGTTTCAAGGTAGAAACTTTGGATTATCAGGCGGGTGATGAGGCTGGAATCAAATCTGTAACCCTTGCTTTTGAAGGACCTAATGCTTATGGTTTCCTCAAGTCAGAAATGGGTGTCCACCGTTTGGTTCGTATTTCACCATTTGACTCTGCCAAACGTCGTCATACCTCATTTACATCAGTGGAAGTCATGCCTGAATTGGATGATACCATTGAAGTTGAGATTCGTGACGATGATATCAAGATGGATACATTCCGCTCAGGTGGTGCAGGTGGTCAGAACGTCAACAAGGTTTCTACAGGTGTGCGTTTGACCCACATTCCAACAGGTATTGTTGTAGCTTCAACGGTTGATCGTACACAATACGGGAACCGTGACCGTGCGATGAAGATGCTTCAAGCTAAGCTCTATCAAATGGAGCAAGAGAAGAAAGCAGAAGAAGTGAATGCTTTGAAAGGTGATAAGAAAGAAATCACTTGGGGAAGTCAAATTCGCTCATACGTTTTCACGCCATATACCATGGTTAAAGATCACCGTACAGGTTATGAAGTTGCCCAGGTTGATAAGGTAATGGATGGGGATATTGAAGGATTCATCGATGCATACCTCAAGTGGCGTATGGAAGAATAGTAATGATATACTATTTTTAAGTATTTAGATACTCTATCTCAATGAAAGGAAGGCTTCAGCTATTTTAGTAGTTGAACACTGACATTATGGCTCTTATTGAATTAAAAGATGTTACTAAGAAGTATGATAAGTCAACAACAGCCCTTAGACACATTGATTTGTCTGTTAACTCTGGGGAGTTTGTTTACTTAGTCGGCCCTTCTGGTGCTGGTAAATCAAGTTTAATTCGCTTGTTCTACCAAGAAGAAAAATTAACGAGTGGCTCTATGAAGGTTGGAGAGTTTGATTTAACTCGACTTCGTAAAAAAGATGTTCCACTCTTGAGACGTTCTATTGGAGTTGTTTTCCAGGATTATAAACTCCTTCCAAAGAAAACAGCTTTTGAAAACGTTGCATATGCCATGGAAGTTATTGGTGAGAAACCTCGTCATATCAAGAAACGGGTGACAGAGGTTCTCGAGTTGGTTGGTCTTAAACACAAGATGCGTTCATTCCCAAATCAATTGTCTGGTGGTGAGCAACAACGTGTCGCTATTGCGCGTGCTATCGTCAATAATCCAAAAGTGTTGATTGCGGATGAACCAACAGGGAACTTGGACCCAGAGATTTCATGGGAAATTATGCAAGTCCTTGAACGTATTAACTTGCAAGGGACTACCATTTTAATGGCAACCCATAACTCAACTATCGTTAATAACCTTCGTCATCGTGTCGTAGCGATTGAAGAAGGACGTATTGTTCGTGATGAAGAGGAAGGAGAGTACGGTTACCATGATTAGACGCTTTTTCCGCCATTTAGGAGAATCGATTAAGAATCTCAAACGTAATCTATTGTCGACACTTACTGCAGTATTTTCGGTAATGATTGTTCTTTCACTTTTAGGTGTCTTTGGCTCTGTTATTTTAAATACGCAGAAATTGGCTTCAGATATTGAAAAGAATATTCAGGTCAATGTCTACTTGGATCCAGATTCATCAGATGCCTCGAAAACAGTCAAGGAACTTTCTGGACAGATTGTTGCTAATAAAGACTACCATAAGATTTATGATGCTTTGACCAAAATCAAAGGTGTAGATAAGGTTACTTTCTCTAGTAAAGAAGAACAAAAGAAACAACTGATTGAAACAATGGGTTCAAGTTTCGAGACAGCTACTGGAGATGCTAACCCTCTTTCAGATGTTTACATCGTCCAAACGAAATCGCCAGATGATGTCAGTCGAGTTGCCAAGGAAGCAAAAGCCATTCAGGGTGTTGATAATGCTAACTTTGGTGGCTCAGATACTGAAATTCTGATGTCCACTATGAAACGTGTTCAATTTTGGGGAATCATTGCCACAGCACTCTTAACTATTGTGGCTGTCCTATTGATTTCAAATACCATCCGTATTACCATTATGTCACGTGCGACTGAAATTCAAATCATGCGTTTGGTAGGTGCTAAGAATTCATACATTCGTCGTCCCTACTTGATGGAAGGTGCTTGGATTGGAGCACTTGGTGCCATCATTCCTTCTGGGCTCATTTATCTTTTGTATCACATGGTTTACTCATCTTTGAATCCAGATTTTGTCAAAGGTGGTATTTCGATGTATGATCCAGAGTGGTTTGTCTATGCGGTTATCGGAACCCTCTTCGCAGTCGGTATTATTATCGGTTCGATTGGGTCACGTATGGCAATGCGCCGTTATTTGAAATACTAAGAGATTAAAGGAGAACTATTTTGGTTCTCTTTTTGTTTGTCCGGAGATTCAGAAAAGCAGATTTTCAACTATATCTCAAAATCGTCTGCTCAAAGCCCAAATCCAATCCCATATTTGGTATAATATTTAAAAAACATTGGAAAAGAGATGCATTATGACAAAGTTAGCTACCATTTGTTATATTGACAATGGAAAGGAGCTTTTGCTCCTACATCGTAATAAAAAGCCTAATGATGTTCATGAAGGAAAGTGGATTTCTGTCGGGGGAAAACTAGAAGCTGGAGAGACACCAGATGAATGTGCTCGTCGTGAAATTCTCGAGGAAACACATTTTACAGTGACTGATATGGATTTTAAAGGTATGATTACCTTTCCAGAATTTACCCCTGGTCATGATTGGTACACCTATGTCTTTAAGGTAACTGGTTTTGAAGGAGAACTCATCTCAGATGAGGAGTCTCGTGAAGGAACGCTTGAATGGGTACCATATGATGAGGTCTTATCTAAACCAACTTGGGAAGGTGACTATGAGATTTTTAAGTGGATCCTTGAAGATAGACCATTCTTCTCTGCAAAATTTAGCTACGATCGTAACCAGAACTTGGTAGATAAAACTGTAACATTTTATGATAAATAGGGAGGAACTATGAAGCGTAAAAAAACAGAAAATTTTTCAGAAACATGGTTTTTTAAGTGGATATTGAATAATCAGGCTGTCGTAGCTTTTTTCATCTTACTTTTGATTGGTTTGACGGTTTTGATTTTTACCAAGATTAGTCCCATTTTTTCACCCGTCATACAGTTTATGACCATTATTATGTTGCCATTGGTTATTTCTATGCTCCTTTATTATTTAATAAAACCTTTGGTACTACTTGTAGAAAGAACGGGATTGAGTCGAACCATGTCTATCTTGGTCATATACGCTATCCTTGGCTTGCTCTTGGTTTGGGGGATTTCAACAGCTATTCCAAGCTTACAAAATCAAATTTGATCTTGATACGAAATGCACCATCATATATTGCACGTGCCAATAGTGAAACGGAACGTTGGATTAATCTGCCTATTCTTTCTAACTTCCATGGTGATTTAGAGTCCATGCTTAGTGATTTCTCAGCGAGAATGGTCAATTATGCTGAGAACTTTTCTTCATCGGCTTTGACATGGGTTGGAACTTTTGCGAGCACAGTAGCAAGGGTGACAGTAGCTATCATTTTGGCACCTTTCATTCTCTTCTACCTTTTAAGAGATAGCCAAAAGATGAAACATAGCTTTGTCTCAGCCTTACCAACTCGCTTTCGTGAAACTACTGTTCGTATGCTTTCAGATATTAATAGTCAGCTCGAAGGGTATGTTCAAGGCCAGGTTACAGTCGCTATTGTTGTTGCCATCATGTTCTGTATTATGTTTAAGATTGTAGGTCTTCGATATGGTATGACTTTCGGTATTATGGCAGGTTTTCTAAACATGGTTCCTTATCTGGGAAGCTTTCTTGCTATGGTACCAGTTATAATCATGGGACTGGTGCAAGGACCCGCTATGTTGATCAAGGTCCTCATCATTTTCTTCATTGAGCAAACTATTGAGGGACGTTTTGTTTCTCCACTCGTTTTGGGAAATAAACTAAGCATTCACCCTATCACCATTATGTTTATTCTCTTGACAGCAGGATCTCTTTACGGTGTGTGGGGTGTCCTATTAGGGATTCCGATCTATGCCTCTGTCAAGGTTGTTGTTAGAGAGATTTTTGATTGGTACCGTTCTGTAAGTAATCTTTATCAAGATGATCTAGAAAATGAAGGGCAAAAAGACGATGTTAAATAGTGAAAAAATGGTTGCCTCTATTGGAAACCAAGATTTAGACCACGCAGATAAATATTTTAAAAAAGCTTTACGAGAAGATCCTGCAGAGGTTCTTGTTGAGTTGGGCCAATATCTAGAGTCTATTGGTTTCTTACCACAGGCACAGGAAATTTACGAAAAAGTTCGTTTTGATTTTCCAGAGGTTAATGTCAATCTAGCACAAATTGCAGCCGAAGATGGTGATATTGAAGAGGCCTTTCTTTATTTGGATGCCATACCTGAAGACTCTGACGACTATTTGTCTGCTTAATTGTAAAGGCAGACCTCTACCAAATGGAGGGCTTAACTGATGTGGCACGTGATAAGTTGTTGGAGGCAAGTCAACTATCAGATGACTCATTGATTATTTTTGGTTTGGCTGAGATGGAATTTGAACTTGGAAATTTTGAACAAGCTATTCAATACTATGCTAAATTGGATAATCGTGACCTCCTGGCAATGACTGGCGTTTCTACTTATGAACGCATTGGTAAGGCTTATGCCAGTCTTGGTAAGTTTGAAGCTGCTCGTGAATTTTTGGAAAAAGCTATTGAAATTGAATACGATGATACCATTGCTTTTGAGTTAGCCACTTTGCTCTATGATCAAGAAGAGTATCAAAAAGCTAATTTTTACTTTAAGCAGATAGAAACCATGTCTGCTGACTTCGAGGGTTATGAGTATTTTTACGCCTTGTCCTTACATGCAGAACATAAAACTGAAGAAGCATTACGTATGGCACAACAAGGGATTTCAAAAAATGCTTTTGATGTTCAATTACTTTTGTTAGCATCACAGTTATCCTACGAGTTGCATGACACTCAATCTGCTGAATCTTATCTGAAGCAAGCCTTACCACTCGCTGAGGACCAAGATGAGATTGTTCTACGTTTAAGTACTCTCTATTTAGAAGAAGAACGTTACGAGGATCTGGTAGCTTTAGCCGATTACGAAGTTGATTCTGTTTTGGCTCGTTGGAACATTGCCAAGGCCTACCAAGCACTTGATGATGAAGAAGAAGCTTTTCAAATCTATCAAGATTTGGCTACAGATTTATCTGAAAATCCTGAATTCCTCCATGATTATGCATATATCCTGAGGGAATTTGGTTACAGAGATCAGGCGCGTGCAACAGCAGAAAAATACCTTGCCTTAGTTCCAGATGATGTCAATATGCAAACATTTCTTGAGGATTATTAAGCTGCGAAAGGCTTTAATCCTTGGTTTAAAGAGAGGGAGAGATACATTGAGCTTGTTCACTCCCTCTTTTTTTATTTCTCTATTTATGTTATGATTTTATTAGAACCCATAAGGAGTAAGTATGGTTAAGAGAGATTTAATTCGAAATATTATCATAGCAGTTCTTGCCATTGTAGTGATTTTGTTGTTAAGAGCATTTGTCTTTTCAACACACCGTGTGACTGAAGGTCAGGCGAATGACTATATTCATGCTGGTGATTATGTTACTTTCAATAAAAATGTTGAACCTCAGAAAAAAGATTTTATTCTTTATACAGTTAATGGCAAGGAATATATTGGTCGTGTTATTGCTGATGAGGGCAAGAGCGTGACAGCTATGGATGATTTCCTTTATGTCAATGATAAGTCAGTTGACGAAGCCTATATTAGCAAGGATAAATCAGCTTATTTGGCGACAGTTTCACCTGGAAACTTCTTCACTGATGATTTTTCCATTGCAACATTGACAGATAATAAACAAACTAAGATTGAAAAGGGTCAATATCTTGTACTGAACGATAACCGTCGTAATACAGATGATAGTCGTAAGTTTGGTCTTATTGAAAAGGACCAAATTAAAGGTGTTATCTCTTTCAGATTGTATCCTCTATCACGTTTTGGTTTCGTTGATGTCGATTAATATTTCAATACTACTAAAAAAGCTAGGAACTTTTGACAAGTTTCTAGCTTTTTTTTGCGAATAAATTGGTGAAGGTTTATTTTAAAACTTTATGATGCTGATAGTTTCATCGTCTTAAAATGAATTAGCAGAAATTGTAAGTAGAAAAGGAAATTAAGATGCAATTAGGATTTCATTTTGGATTTAAGAAAAGCAAAGCTTATGGACTGTGCGGTGTTATGCTAGCAATCTTATTTTTAGGCATGTCTGGTCACTCGGCTAAAGCAGATGAAATGTTATCACCAACTGACACATCTTCAACTTTGAAAGAAAGTACAGAGAATCATGAGGCGAGTTATTCTGAAGTAGGAGTACACGATAATTCAACGAGTCAAATGAATCTACAAAGTGAAAAGGTATTAGAGGAGGAGCAAACAAGTCTGGCAGATTCTTCAAAAATAGCTGTCTTAACCAATAGTTCTGTGACCACAAGCTCTTATCAAGAGGCAGATGATCCTAGCGAAATTAATCAAAATCAAAGTCATTTTCTTAGTGCCATTAAGCAAGGAGCCATGGATGGAGCCAAGGAAGGAATCCTTCCATCTATTACGGCAGCACAAGCTATCCTAGAAAGTGGTTGGGGAAGCTCTGAACTTGCTAAGGCTCCCAACAATAATCTTTTTGGCATTAAAGATTCAGAGGACTGGAATGGAGAAATCGTGACTGTGCCTACCCAGGAATATCTTAATAGTGACTATATCACAGTCAATGCTGCTTTTCGAAAATATGCCTCATGGAATGATAGCGTAGTAGACCATGCAAAATTTTTTACGAGTACCGAGTGGCGAAAAAACAATTACCGAAAAGTTGTGAATGAAACAGATTATCGCGTTGCAGCTCAGGAACTGAAGAATGCAGGATATGCGACAGATCCAAGTTATCCCGGAAAACTTATCCGTTTAATTGAAGCCTATAAACTTTATGAATGGGATGCAGTAAGTAATACGACCAATTCTGTCTTAGAAAATGAAGGAATAGAGAGTCAAAATCCCAAAGCCGACCTTGCTATCACTGGTCTCAACAATGCTACTGGTAGCTATGGTCTTGTCATTTCAAATTTAGTTGCGCCACGAGGCTTCAAAGAAGTCTTGGTTCCAACCTGGTCTGAAAAGAACGGCCAAGATGATATCATCTGGTACAAGGCAACTAAGCAAGCTAATGGAGACTATAAGGTGACCGTTCGTTCAAGCAACCATAAGGGTGATAGTGGTCTTTATAATTCTCATGTCTATTTGGTTGACAATGATGGTAAATACATTGGCCTAGGTGGGAAACAAGTGACATTTGATATTACTAAGACTCAAGGAACCTTAACTATTGCCAATAATGATAAAAATCGTGGAACCTTTGATGTTCTTATCACCAATCTGACGAATCCAAGTGGTATTTCAGGTGTGGTTATCCCTGTCTGGTCTGAACAAAATGGTCAGGATGATCTTGTTTGGCATAATGCGACAAAACAGGATGATGGTTCCTACAAGGTGACGATTTCAGCCAGTCAACACAAGTGGAATTCAGGCAAGTACATCGTTCATGGCTATATTGTTGATGCTTCAGGTAAGAATATTGGCTTTGGGGCAACTTCAGCTGATGTGGTAGCCCCTAAGAAAATCGGTTCGGCATCAAGAGGAAACTACGATGTTTTAAATAAGATTGTCTATCTCGATGCTGGTCATGGTGGCTATGATCCGGGTGCTTCTTACTTTGGTATCTCTGAAAAGAGCTTGACCTTGGCTATCCAAAGTCGTGTGAAAGCTAAACTAGAAGCAGAAGGCTATCAAGTTGTAACCACTCGCACAAGTGATACCTATGCTGACTTTGACGGACCGTTCACGTGCAGCCAATGCTTCTGAATCTGATATCTTCGTAAGTATCCACATCAATGCTTCAGGAAGTTCTGCAGCACAGGGAATCGAGACTTATTATTACCAACCTTATGCAGAATATCCATCACGTATTAATGCGACCTACCATGCTAATCCAACTCGATTGAGCATGAGTGACACCTTGGCCAATGCTATCCAGTCTAGCCTGATTAATGCGACTGGAGCACAGAATCAGGGCGTGAAGCGTCAAACCTTTGCGGTCTTGCGTGAGACGACAGCTCCGGCAGTCCTTCTTGAACTAGGTTTCTTGTCAAATCCTCAAGAAGCAGCCCGTTTGAATACATCTGCTTATCAGGAGACTTTAGCTAACGCAATTGTGGCAGGGATTAAGTCTTACTATGAAAAAGAATCTAAAGTTTAAGTTATACGTTAACCCATCATTATGATGGGTTTTTATGCTATAATTGAGGTAAATACTAAATACAACAAAAGGAGTGCTTATGGTCTACGATTTACTCTTAGAGCGTTTTTTACGTTACGTCAAAATCAATACACGTAGTGATGAAAATGCGACAAGAACGCCAACAACACAAAGCCAGGTGGATTTTGCCTTGAAGGTTTTAAAACCAGAATTAGAAGAACTGGGTTTGTCCAATATCCATTATTTGGAAAGTAATGGTTACCTAGTGGCAACTCTTCCAGCGAATGATGACCAATTAACACGTAAGATTGGTTTCATCTCTCATATGGATACTGCTGATTTTAATGCAGAGGGAGTGTCACCGCAAGTCATTGACTCTTATGATGGAGGTATCATTCCTCTTGGAAATTCAGGTTATAACCTAGACCCAGCTGATTTTCCAAATCTCAAGAATTATGTCGGTCAGACACTTATTACGACAGATGGGACCACCCTTCTTGGAGCTGATGATAAGTCTGGTATTGCTGAGATTATGACGGCTTTGGCTTATTTGAAGGCTCATCCTGAAATCAAACATTGTGAGATTCGTGTAGGCTTTGGTCCAGATGAAGAGATTGGAATTGGTGCTGACAAGTTTGACGTTGAAGATTTTGATGTTGATTTTGCCTATACTGTTGATGGTGGACCTTTGGGTGAATTGCAGTATGAAACCTTCTCGGCTGCAGGAGCAGAACTTACTTTCCACGGACGTAATGTTCACCCTGGAACAGCAAAAGATCAAATGGTTAATGCCCTGCAGTTGGCAATTGATTTTCATAATCAGTTGCCAGCAGAAGAACGCCCTGAGTTAACAGATGGCTATCAAGGTTTCAACCATCTTCAAACCATGACAGGTACTGTTGAGGAAGCAAAATCTTCTTATATCATCCGTGATTTTGAAACAGAGTCTTTTGAAAATCGTAAAGCAGTCTTCCAAAAAATTGCTGACGAAATGAATAAAACTTATGGTCAGACACGAGTTGATTTGGTTCTTAAAGATCAATACTATAATATGCGTCAGGTGATTGAAAAAGATATGACGCCTGTTGAGTTAGCAAAAGAAGTCATGGAAGACTTAGATATTACGCCAGTCATCGAACCAATTCGTGGTGGAACTGACGGGTCTAAAATTTCATTCATGGGCATTCCAACTCCAAACTTATTTGCTGGTGGCGAAAATATGCACGGTCGATATGAGTTCGTTTCCTTGCAGACAATGGAAAAAGCCGTAGATGTTATTCTTGGAATTGTCAGTAAACCTTAATTGAGCTTGCTAAATACTGATTTTATGGTAAAATTAGAAGTAATGGAGGTGCTGAGATGATTAAAATTTTCGGCAAGTATCGTTACCATTGGCAACCCGAATTATCTTGGCTGATTATCTACTGGTCTTTAGCCATTACGCCAATCTTTATTGCGGCGGCCCTTCTATTCGAGTTGTACTCGGTGCCCTCACATATTTTGATGCTCTTCACTATTTTCGTTGCCTTATTTGGTTTAGGTTTCCATCGATACTTTATTATTGAAGATCATGGGATTCTGCGTATTGTTTCTTTCAATATTTTTAGACCACGCAAAGTGAAAATTAGTGATATTGAAAAAGTCGAAGTGATTAAAACTGGCTTGTGCCTTATTTTTAAAAATGGTAAAAAACGTCAGTTTTATATGAGAAAGTGGCCTAAGAAATATTTCTTAGATGCATTAGCCCTTCACCCTGATTTCAAAGGTGAGGTAGAGTTATTGGATCATATGACAAACTTTGATTACTTGCCTTTTATGAGGAATCAAAAAAAGCCCTGAAGCTTAAACTTCGCAAATAAGGGCTTTAGTGGGACAAGACTTGACGGCAGTCAAAGTCTCAGGGCTATTTTCAATAATTTGATTGAGTTGGTCGCTGTCTCTGAACCTAACAATACCTTCGTCATCATAATCAAAGACGGGAGAGTAGGTTTGGCACAAACCACAAGCGATACATTTTTCTGGAATTAATGATACTTTCATAGTATTATTTTAAAATAGATTTATTGTTTTTACAAGGAGAATATCATGAGTAAAAAACCATGGGAAGATAAGGTTTCTGACGAAGAGTTGGAAGAAGTAGTTGACGCTGATTTTCTAGATGATGAAGATGAGTTTGAGGATTATGAAGAAGAGGAGGATGTCACTCCTTCAGATGAAAAACGCGAAAAAGGTGGCGGATTCATTAATTCATCATTCTTGACAGTCTTGCTTGGATTATTCTTTGTTATTGTTGTATGTATTTTGTTCTTTGTTTTCTATACTTCAAATGTTGGTGGAAACAAAACTGCGGAATCTAAGGAATCATCTGGATTCTACTCATCTTCAACTAGCAAAGTTGTTAAATCTTCATCTAGCAAGAAAGACTCAAACAAAGATGAGGAAAGTGAGAAATCTACTACAGAAAAATCTTCAAAAGAGAAATCATCTTCAACTAAAGCCTCAAGCTCTTCTAAACATGTAGAAAAAGAAGATGCAACTGAGTCAGCTGAGACAGCACCATCAAGTGCTACGGCAGCAGCAGATGGTTCATCAATTGTTGTTCAATCTGGTGAAGGTGCTGGTTCTATCGCTGCACGTGCAGGTATCTCTGTAGATGAGTTGGAACGTCTTAACCCTGATCACATGACAAGTGGTTACTGGTATGCTAACCCAGGTGATGTGGTTAACGTTCAATAATTTTAAAAGCAAAGGAACATCATGAAAGATATTAGAATTGCTATTGATGGTCCTGCGTCAAGTGGAAAAAGTACAGTAGCCAAGATTATTGCAAAAAATCTTGGCTATACTTATCTTGACACAGGTGCTATGTACCGATCTGCAACTTATTTGGCCTTGCAGAATGGTTTGACTGAGGAAAATGTACCAGAAATTTTGGAGCAACTATCTCAACATCCGATTTCATTCGGAAAAGCTGCAGATGGTAGTCAGCAAGTTTATGTAGGTGATGTTGATATTACACACCCAATTCGTGATAACCAAGTCACAAATAATGTTTCTTGGGTAGCAGCCATTCCTGAAGTGCGACAAGAACTCGTTGCCCAACAACAACGTATTGCTCAAGATGGTGCTATTATCATGGATGGTCGTGATATTGGGACCGTGGTTTTGCCTGATGCAGAACTCAAAATCTTCTTGATTGCTTCAGTTGATGAACGTGCGGAACGCCGTTATAAGGAAAATATCGAAAAAGGTATTCCTGCTGACCTTGAGACTCTAAAAAAAGAAATTGCTGAACGTGACTATAAAGATAGTCATCGTAAAGTTTCACCTCTTAAACCAGCGGAAGATGCCATCACTTTTGACACTACAGGTGTATCTATTGATGGTGTTGTGGAATTTATTCAAGAAAAAGCAAAAAAAATTATTGACAAAGGATGACTCACTTGTTATACTATTAACAATGAGAAAAGCAGAAGTGAGAACTTCTCGCCTTGCGACTTAGGTTGTCTGGCCCAACATGTCAAATCCCTATAGGGGTATTATGTGTGCGGGCTTGTATATCAAGTCCGCTTTGTTTTTCTCTAAAAAAATAAAGAGGTGAAGATCATAGCTAAGAAAGATCTATTCATTAACGATGAAATTCGCGTTCGTGAAGTTCGTCTTGTTGGTCTTGATGGTGAACAATTGGGAATTAAACCATTGTCAGAAGCGCAAGCTATTGCAGATGATGCAAATGTTGACTTGGTTCTCATCCAACCACAAGCTACGCCACCTGTTGCGAAGATTATGGACTATGGTAAGTTCAAATTTGAGTATCAAAAGAAACAAAAAGAACAACGTAAGAAACAAAGCGTTGTTACCGTTAAGGAAGTTCGCTTTGAGTCCAGTTATTGATAAAGGTGACTTTGAAACTAAACTTCGTAACGGCCGTAAGTTCCTTGAAAAAGGGAAACAAGGTTAAAGTTTCTATCCGATTCAAAGGTCGTATGATTACTCACAAAGAAATCGGAGCTAAGGTCTTGGCGGAATTTGCTGAAAAAACGCAAGATATTGCGATTATTGAGCAAAGAGCGAAGATGGATGGACGTCAAATGTTCATGCAACTTGCACCAATTCCTGACAAAAAATAATTGTCAAACTAACACTATTTTAAGAGGAGAATTTTAAAATGCCAAAACAAAAAACACACCGCGCATCAGCTAAACGTTTCAAACGTACAGGTTCAGGTGGATTGAAACGCTTCCGTGCCTTCACATCTCACCGTTTCCATGGTAAAACTAAAAAACAACGTCGTCACCTTCGTAAAGCGTCAATGGTACATTCAGGTGACTTTAAACGTATCAAATCAATGCTTTCACAAATGCGTTAATCCGCTAAAAGCATTACAAATTAACTAAACTAGAATTAATTCGGAGGAATATATAAATGGCTCGTGTTAAAGGTGGCGTTGTATCACGCAAACGTCGTAAACGTGTATTGAAACTTGCTAAAGGTTACTATGGTGCAAAACACATCTTGTTCCGTACTGCAAAAGAACAAGTAATGAACTCTTACTACTATGCATACCGTGACCGTCGTCAAAAGAAACGTGATTTCCGTAAACTTTGGATTACACGTATCAATGCGGCAGCTCGTTTGAACGGTTTGTCATACTCACAGTTGATGCACGGTTTGAAATTGGCTGAAATCGAAGTTAACCGTAAAATGCTTGCTGATTTGGCAGTTAACGATGCAGCAGCTTTCACAGCTCTTGCAGATGCAGCTAAAGCAAAACTTGGTAAATAAGAATTAAGATGGGTTTTACCCATCTTTTTTTATGGAGGTAATTATGATTCGTTTAGTAAGAGCAGAAGATTTTCCAAGATTACAGGAGTTATTGGGGCAGATTCTTCTAGTGCATCATTATGCACGTCCTGATGTTTTTAAGTCAGAAGGCAGTAAATTTACAGATGCAGACTTAGAAGCAGTGATTAATGATCCAAATAAACCTATTTTTGTATATGAGGATGAAGAAGGCCGTATCTTAGGTCATCTATTCTTAATGATTAAAGAAGTATCTGATAATAATGGTCTACTAAAGGCTGTTAAGACTCTTTTTATTGATGATTTATGCGTTGATAAGGAGGCTCGAGGTCAAAAATTAGGGGAGAAGCTTTATCAATTTGCCTTGGACTATGCTAAGGAGTTAGGTTGTTATAATCTGACACTTCACGTATGGAATGATAATGAGGGAGCTGTACGTTTTTACGAACGTTTAGGTATGAAACCGAGATATACAGAAATGGAAACTATCCTAAAATAATACGTTTTCATGAGAGAAATTTAACTTACGAGGAATAAAAATTTTTGATATGCTGAAAGAGAACTTTTAGAAATGGAGAATTTTAATGCCTCGTAATTTTAAAGAAGCTTTGCTTTTTACGATTTTAATGTGTGGAATGATGGTCTGTGGGATGAGTCTGTGGAATCTTCTCACCCTTGATTGGACTGGAGTTGTTCCCTTTGCTTGGGGTCACTTTTTCCAAGGTTATCTTCCTGGATTTGTGGTTGCTTTCTTACTGGATATGCTTTTGGTAGGACCACTAGCCAAGACAATTGCATTTGCAATTTTACATAAAGTAAAAGCCCATGATAAACGATGGGCGAAGATTTTGGTGATTTCTGGAACCATGGCGCTATTCATGGTAACCTTTATGTCGCTCTATGGATTAGTGTACAACGGTCAGTCGGTGACGCTCTCATCCTATGGTCGTGCTTGGTTGACGAATGTTATCATGGCCTTACCACTTAATTTTCTAGTAGTTGGTCCCATCTCACGCTTTATCTTGGGAAAACTACAAAAACCATTACCTGGTGAAGAAGTCGTAGAGAATTTTGAAGACGATGACGAATTACCAACTATAATTTAAGTATAGAACTGGAGTTTCTCTCCAGTTTTTTTATATTAAAAGCAGCCACGGACGTGACTGCTTAATGATGATTAGTTTTTCTTTTTCATTTCACCATGTGGATAGTAAGTTCCCTCTGGCATATCGTTAATGAAAACATGAATAGCCTCTTTAGGTGCTTTTGCAACACGTGATACAACCTCAGTAACTTCGCGAGCAAGTTCGATTTTTTGTTCTTCAGTACGACCTTCAAAGAGATCAATTTTTACAAATGGCATAATGCATCTCCTTAGTTTTGATAGTCCTATTATAGCATTAATTAAGAGTATATTCTAAAGTTTTTGGAAATTCTTGAAATGATAATATTGCAATGCTACAATATGAGTGATTTCAATAGTAGAGCCTAAAGTAAAATGAGGCCGGTAGCTAAGAGAAAGCGTTTCTAGTTGAAAGCAATAGTATTACTTTTGATTCGATCATTCCTGATTTTGGAAATGTTTTACATGCTATTCAAAATGGTAAGGCGTCTGTGATGATAGGTAAGAGATTGCATTTTTTATTGGCTTTATTTATAAAGGATGAAAACTCTTACTAAAAGTGGTAAAATAGTGCTAACTAGACACAGTAAGGAGTAAATTATGACAATTGATTTTCGTGCCGAAGTTGATAAGCGCAAAGATGCTTTGATGGAGGACCTTTTTGGTCTTTTGCGTATTAACTCAGAACGTGATGACAGTAAGGTTGATGATAAGCACCCATTTGGTCCTGGACCAGTAAAAGCTTTGGAACATTTTCTTGCTTTAGCAGAACGTGACGGCTATAAAACTCGTAATATCGATAATTATGCTGGTGACTTTGAATTTGGTCAAGGTGATGAAGTTTTGGGTATCTTTGCACACTTGGATGTGGTTCCAGCTGGTAGCGGTTGGGATACAGATCCTTATGAACCTATAATCAAAGACGGTAAACTTTATGCCCGTGGGTCATCAGATGATAAAGGCCCTACAATGGCTTGTTACTATGCCTTGAAAATTATTAAAGAACTCGAGCTTCCAGTATCTAAGCGTGTGCGCTTTATTGTTGGTACTGATGAAGAATCTGGTTGGGGCGATATGGAATATTACTTCGCTCATAATGGATTGAAAGATCCTGATTTTGGTTTTTCACCTGATGCAGAATTTCCAATTATCAATGGTGAAAAAGGTAATATTACAGCCTATCTCCATTTTGAAGGTCAAAATGATGGGGACTTTAGTCTTGTGTCCTTTAATGGTGGTTTGCGTGAAAATATGGTTCCTGAATCAGCAAGTGCAGATTTTACTGGACCTATCACTTTGAAAGAACTCGAGGCCAAATTAGCAGACTTTGTTGCGGAACAAGAAGTAACTGGTCAAGTGACCGAAGAAGCAGGTGTTTTCCATGTGACTATTCATGGGAAATCAGCTCATGGTATGATGCCTCAAAATGGTATTAATGGGGCAACCTACTTGGCACTCTTCCTTAGCCAATTTGATTTCCAAGGCAATGCTAAAACGTATTTGGATTTAATTGCTGAAACACTTCATAAGGATTTCTTTGCTGAAAAGACAGGTCTTGCCTATACAGATCCTAAGATGGGTGAATTGACCATGAATGCAGGTGTATTTAACTTCTCTAAGGAATCAGAAGATAATACGATTGCTCTGAATTTCCGCTATCCTCAAGGGGTTGATACGGACGCTATTAAGGCTGATCTTGAAAAACTCGAAGGTCCTAAGGAGGTTAGTCTCTCAGAACACGGTCATGTGCCACACTATGTACCAGTTAATGATCCTATGGTAGAGACTCTTCTTTCAGTCTATGAGAAACAAACAGGGCTTAAAGGTCATGAACAAATTATTGGTGGCGGAACATTTGGACGTCTCCTCAAACGTGGTGTTGCCTATGGAGCTATGTTCCCTGGTTATGTTAACACGATGCACCAAGCAAATGAGTTTACTGAGGTTGAAGACTTGTACCGTGCTGCTGCCATTTATGCAGAAGCTATCTATGAGTTAATCAAATAAAAAAGGAGAGACAGTTTTGTCTCTTTTTTGAGGAGGAAGATATGGAAACACTTGAAGAATTAACGCAAGCAATCATGTCCGATGAACAAAATAAAGCTTTTACGGAACAAGGTATAAAACCCTTGTTTACCATTCCAAAAACGGCACGAATTAATATCGTAGGACAAGCTCCTGGTATTCGCGCCCAAGAGTCCGGTCTTTATTGGAATGATCCTAGCGGTGATAATCTTAGGGATTGGATGGGTGTTTCACGCGAAGAATTTTATGAATCTGGCATGTTTGCTATTGTACCAATGGATTTTTATTTCCCAGGTCATGGTAAATCAGGTGATTTACCTCCTCGCAAGGGATTTGCAGACAAGTGGCATGAGAAAGTTCTTGCTTTAGCTCCTGATATTCAATTGACGATTTTAGTAGGTAACTATGCACAGCGTTACTATTTGCATCAAAAATCATCGGCAAAATTAACGGATACAGTTAAGCATTATAAAGATTATCTCCCAGAGTTTTTTCCTCTCGTTCATCCCTCTCCTAGAAATAATATATGGCAAGCCAAATCCATGGTTTATGGAAGAAGTAGTTCCAGATTTGAAGGCCTTGGTCAAAAAAATCTTAAGTCAATGATTTCTGATATATGAACTTGGATTGTCATTAGGTATTGTTATCAAATTAATGAAGCAAGTAACAGAACATATCCCAATGATATAAAGATTTGAGCCCCTTGGGGCTCTTTTTGATACTTTAACAAAAATATTTGTAAAAATAATTAACAAAAATCTTAATACTAAAGCTTATATAATGCAATTTAATTCTAATTTTCAGAAGAAGTAACATATAAAATTAAGGTAGCTATCCTTTTTAAACTAAAGAATCAATTAAATTACACTTACAAATTGAAAATGAGTGTAATTTTTGAAAATATTAAGACAATTCTATTGACAGAAAGTTTAAAAGTGATAGACTTTAGGTGTTAAGAAAATATAGAAGGAAATTTGTGATATGGGAAGAAAAGATTCACAACGTTTTTCAATCAGGAAGTATAGCTTTGGAGCTGCTTCTGTTCTTTTGGGTACAACCATTCTTGCGATGGGGGCAACTGGTGTACATGCTGATGAGGTTTCAACTTCAGCTGCTACTGATACACCACTTAGTGCTTCTGTACTAACAGATACTGCTGCTGATCCGGCAACAACTGTTGATCATTCAGAGAAGCAAGTTGTTTCTGTTAAAGAAGAAGGAAATACCACTGTAACAACAAGTGTTGTTACAACTGATAGTCTTGAGGATGCTAAAACTTCTGCGGTAAAAGAAGGGGTAGAAGTCGAAGAAACTGCACCTCAAACACATACATCCCTAGAGGGTGCTATTGCTGACAATCATGCTCAATCAAAAGAGATTAACACGGTTGTTTCGGATTATCAGAAGGCAAAAGAAAGCCACAAAAAAGATGTAGCTGAGTATGATAAAGCTAAGGCTGAGTACGATGCTAAAGTGGCCGAAAAAGCAGCAGCTGATAAAGCAAACGCTGCTTCTAAAGCCCAGTATGATACTAATCAAGCTGCTTATGAAAAAGGGTTAGCTAAATACCAAGCTGATAAAAAAGCCTATGATGCAGCATTGGAAGAGTATAATACTCAAAAATTAACTTATGATTCTAAAGTAGCAGAAAAAGCAGCTGCCGATGCAGCTAATGCTAAGTCAGAAGCCGATTACAAAGTACAGTTGGCTGTTTATGAAACTGCTAAGAAGAACTATGAAGCTGCTATGGCTCAGTACAGCAAAGACAAGGCAAAATATGATGCTGAGAAGGAAGCTTATGATGCTAAAGTAGCTGAAAAAGTTCGTACAGAAGTCGAAAACAAGGCTGCCCAAGAGCAGTATGAGAAAGATTTAGTTACTTATAATGCCGCTTACGAAAAATATCGAACCGATTTAGCTGCCTATAAGACTGCTAAAGCAGCCTACGATACTAAAGTAGCAGAAAAAGCAGCAGCTGATAAAGCTAATGCAGAAGCTAAAGCTAAGTATGAGGCAGAGATGGTCACTTACAATGCGGCCTTGTCTGAATATAAGGCAAATAAAGCTATCTATGATGCTACTCTAGCTGAATACAATACGAAAAAAGCTGTCTATGATGCGAAGGTAGCTGAGAAAACGCAAGCAGAAATTACTGATAAGGCTGCTCAAGAGCAATATGAGAAAGATCTAGCTGCTTATAACACTGCTTATGAAAAATATCAAACTGATTTAGCGACCTATAAGACTGCTAAAGCAGCTTACGATGCCAAAGTAGTCGAAAAAGCAGCAGCTGATGCAGCTAATGCGGAAGCTAAAGCGAAATATGATGAAGAAATGGCTGTTTATAATACAGCTAAAGCACAATACGATAAAGATTTACAAGAATACCAAGCTAAGAAAGCGCAATACGATAAAGATAAAGCAGCCTATGATCAACTTGTTGCTATTAAAGCAGAAGAAGATGCTGCAAAAGCTAAGTATGAAGTTGAGCTTGCAAAATACAATGTAGACCTAGAACAATACGGCAAAGACTTTGCTACCTACCAAACAAACTTGCTGAATATCAAACAGCTTTGGTACAGTACAAAGATGCTAAAGCAGCCTATGATAAGTACATGAATGATAATGGTTTCCAAGATCTAAAAGATGTAGAAACTGTTCAAGATTTGACCTTTCAACGTGAAGGTGGAGCCATTCATACCATCGATGGCATCAGTGCTTATCTCACTCGTGATGCTCAAGCGCGTTTGAATACAAGCAATGTTCATCAGTATGATTCTAATAAATTGGAAGCTTCAGATATTGTAGCAACTAGTCCTTGGGCTAATAATGAAACTGAATTTATTCAAATTAAGGAAGGTGACAAATTTGTTGTAACCTATGACAATTTGAATCAGTCAAGCATGCGTGAAAATACAGATATGCATCCTATCAAGCGCGTGATTTACCGTTATGAGATTCTAAGTCTCCCATCAAATGATGGCAAAGGGATTGCAGCAGTTAGTGCGGATCCAACTGTAACTCTTACAGTCGGTGCTTCAACAGACCAAAATAAACCCGTTAAGGTTGCTGTAGATGTTGAATTCTATGATGGTAATGGCAATAAGTTTGATTTGACACAACATAATGCGATTGTTGCTTTGAACTCTCTTAACCACTGGACAGGTGCTTCTTATGTAGATAGTGGGGATAAACCTCGTGCCCTTACAGTAGAAGCCAAGGATAAAGATGGTAAGACTGTTCGAGGATCTTGGAATCCGTATGCAGATGGTTCATCAATGAGCATTGAAAACAATGCGGTTGTTGTTAAAAATGGAACAGCTGACTTTGGTACTGCTGATGTCACTATCTCTGCTGAAAACCCAATCAAGATTGTGGCACAAAGCAACGTGGAATGGTAGTGAATTTACAGTTAGTGAAGAAACTGTTATTGACGCAACTTCAGTCAATGTTTCAGGTGCTGGGAACGGTCACTCTATTGGAACAGATGAGTTCACATTAGATGGTAAAGATGATGTTATCGGTTCTTATACGATTGATCCAACTTCAGGACGTATCATCTTTACTCCTAAGAAGAAATTTGAAAATGTGGAGCACCAAGAGTCTGTAAATATTGGCAATAATAGATATATTCCAATTCCAAATTCTAGTGTTTCTTATGATGCCGCTACTAAAGAAGTAACGTCGTTTAAAGACAACCAATATATTGAACATGGCTCAATCTTTAATGGTGAATCTTCAGCGACTCTTGAAGGTTGGGATAATCCATCTTCTCCATACCTCTATTATGGTGGAGCAGGCTTGAAGATGTCTGATGGTCACTTGGTATTTACGGCCAATGGAGCTAATGCTGCTGGTCAACCGACAGTATATTGGTTTGCGATTAACTCAAATGTTGGTATTCCAAAAAATCCAGGTGAAGCGCCAAAAGAGCCAACAGCTCCTGAAGAACCAAAGGCTCCAACACCACCAACGATTACATTGGAAGTTCTTCCAGCGGTACCAACAGAACCAACTCCGCCAACAGCCCCTACGGCACCAACAGAACCAAAAGCACCAACGCCACCAACTCCGACAGTTGTTGAAGTTCCTGCGGAACCAAGCAAACCAGAAGAACCTAAAGCGCCAACACCACCGACAGAACCTAACTACACTGTGGTTACAGTTGATGCAGAGGAACCTAAGGCACCAACAGAACCAAAAGCTCCAACGCCACCAACTCCAGCTTTAGTTGAAGTGCCAGTAAAGCCACGTAAGATTACGGCTCCAGTAGAACCTAAGGCTCCGACTCCACCTACACCTGTAGTTGTAGAGGTACCTGGTGAGCCAACAAAACCAACTCCACCAACAGAGCCAACAGCTCCAACACCACCAACTATGGTCACAGTTAATGTTCCTAATAAACCTGTTTCACCTAAAGAACTTGTAGCTCCTAAGGTAAAATGGCATAAAAATTATCTTGTTGAGCGCGTAACACGTCCAGTACCAACGACGCCACCAACTCCTCAAAAACCAAAAACTCCTGGAACACCTACAGGACCAAGCGTTACACCAACTTCTTCTATAGTTGCTAAGCAAGAAACAGAAAGAACTAATAGCGCCGTATTGCCAGAAACAGGTGACTCTAACCAAATTAGCATCTGTAACAGGTCTAGGCCTGCTTTCAATGGCCCTTTCAGGTCTATGGTCAGCTCGCAAACGTAAACATTAATAAGATAAAATGAAAGATTAGGTTGTTTTGCTATGCAAGACAGTCTAGTCTTTTTTTTGTTACTTATTCTTTGCATATTATCGGCATAAATAAGTTTGAATGTTAAAACTAATAGGGCAAACGAGAGGACATGATTTAGGTGAAATAGCTATCCAAAAGCTAAATATCACTATGAAAAGTAAAATGAAAGCTTATAGTTGATTGTTTTTCATAATCTTTTCAATAAAAAAACATTAAAGCGAATTGGACTAGATATTATAAAATTAAACCTCCTTTTTGTATCGAAAACGCTATTAATAATAGGGGTTTTGTCTATCAAATATTTTGATATTAAAAAGTATTTGAATTTAAGAATCTAATCGAATTTAAAGGAATGCGTGTTTTTATGAGATATCTCAAATTGACATGGTTCTTTCTTTTGTTAGAATATGAACATAACTAAATATAGAAGGACGTAATTTAAATGGGGAAAAAGGAATTACAACGTTATTCACTCAGAAAGTCTAGCCTTGGTGCGGCTTCTGTTCTTTTGGGGACTGCAGTTCTTGCAGTAGGAGCTTCAAATGCAAGCGCTGATGAGGTAGCAACAACTACAGATTCAGCAACACCAGCAGTTGAAGCAACAGATGCTGTTGAAGAAAACACTTCAGCCGTAGCAGATTCAACTGAAAAGAAAGTTGTTAACGTTACTGAAGAAGGCAACACAACTGTTACAACGAGTGAAGTAACAAATACAAGCTTAGAAGCTGCAAAAACAGCTGCAACTAACGAAGGGGTTGAGGTTAGGGAAGAACCTGCTCAAACCAAAGAAACTGTTGAAGCAGCTGCTGCAGATAATAAAGCACAAGCAGAGAAAATCAATACAGTCGTTTCTGATTATAAAGCGGCTAAAGAACAATACAAGTCAGATAAAGCTGACTATGATAAAGCAAAAGCAAACTATGATGCCAAATTAGCTGAGAAAGCACTTGCTGATAAAACAAATGCTGAAGCTCAGGCTAAATATGATACTGAAAAAACAGCTTATGATAAAGCTTCAGAGCAATACCAAATTGCTAAGCAAGCTTATGACTCAGCTCTTTCAGAGTACAAGACTAAGAAAGTTACTTATGATGCTAAGGTAGCAGAAAAAGAAGCCGCTGATAAAGAAAATGCGCTTTCTGCAGCTAAATACCAAGCAGAATTGGCAACATATAACCAAGCAAAAGCTGATTATGAAGCAGCTCTTGCTCAGTACAATAGCGACAAAGCCAAATACAACGCTGAAAAAGCTAACTATGATAATAAAGTAGCTGAAAAAGTTGTTACTGAGAAACGTAACGCTGAAGCTGAAGCTAAATATCGAACTGAGCTAGCAGCATACAATGAAGCAAAAGCTAAATATGATGTAGAAAAAGCAGCATATGACAAGAATCTTGAACTTTATAACGCTAAGAAAACAGCTTATGAAGCAGATCTTGAAACAAAACAAGCTATTGAAAAATACAATGCAGATGCAAAAGCTAAATACGAAGCAGCCTTGGTTGTCTACAATGAGCAAAAAGCTAAATATGACCAAGAGTACCTTGAGTATCAAAACAAATTAGCTGTCTACCAAACAGCACTTAAACAATACCAAGAAGCTAAAACAGCTTACGATAAATACATGAATGATCCTGTATATCGTAACCTTAAAGATGCTGAAGTTGTTCAAGAATTGACTTTCCAACGTGAAAACGATGCGACACACAAAGTTGAAGGTGTAAGCAACTTCTTGACAAAGAAGCACAAGAGCGTCTTAACACAAGTAATGTTTTCCAATATGACTCTAACAAGTTACAAGCATCTGACATTGTTTCAAATAGCCCTTGGACAAACACTGAAGACGAGTGGATTCAAGTTAAAGAAGGTGACAAATTTGTTGTTACTTATGATGGCTTGAACCAATCAAGCATGCTTGTTGAGAATGAAGCATCAGCAATCAAACGTGTTGTATACCGTTACGAAATCGTTAGCCTTCCATCAAACGACGGAAAAGGTATCGCGAAAATCAGTAAGGATCCAACAGTAACTATGACAGTTGGAGCGTCAACTGATCAAGATAAACCGGTTAAAGTAGCTGTAGATGTTGAGTTTTACGATAAAGATGGTAAAATGTTCAACCTTAGTGAGCGTAATGCTATCGTAGCACTTAACTCACTTAACCACTGGAATGGTGCAGCTTATGTTGAAACATCTGAGCGCCCACGTCCACTTACAGTAGAAGCGAAAGACGTTAATGGTAATACTGTTCGCGGTACTTACAATCCTTACGCAGATGGTTCTACTTTGGCAATCCAAAACGGTGAAGTTGTTACAAAATCTGGTTATGCAGATTTTGGTGGAGCTACAGTTAACATTTCAGATGATAACCCACTTAAGGTAGTGGTTCCTATCACTGACTGGAATGGTTCAGAATGGGTTGTCTCACGTGAAATTCCAACTGATGTAACAACTCTTAATGCTTCAGGTAGTGGTAATGGCCACGCTCTTGGTAACCAAGATTATACGTTTGGTGATAAAGATGATGTTATTGGTTCATACAGTGTTTCTGCTGAAACTGGTTTGATTACATTCACACCTAAGAAAAAATACCAATCAACACGCCACCAAGAATATGTAAATATTGGTGATAACCAATTCATCGCTATTCCAAAATCATCAGTTACTTATGATGCTGCCACTAAAGAAGTAACATCTGTCAATGATAACCAATACATTGACCATGGTGCAGTCTTTAATGGTGAGACAACATCAGAATTGACAGGTTGGGATAACGCTGATTCACCTTACCTCTACTATGGAGGTGCAGGTATCAAGATGACTAATGGTCACTTGGTATTTACTGCTGAAGGTGCAAATGCTGATGGTGCACCAACAGTTTACTGGTTCGCAATCAACTCTAACCTTGGTTTGCCTAAGAATCCAGGTGAAAAACCTGAAGAACCTAAGGCACCAACACCACCAACAGCACCGGTTAAACCAGTCGTTAAAACAGTTGGTATCAATCCACAAGAACCAACACCACCAACACCTCCAAAAGAGCCAGTGGCACCAACGCCACCAACTCCAGAGGTAGTTGAAGTTCCTGGTAAACCACAAGAACCAACACCACCAACAGGTCCAATGGCACCAACGCCACCAACACCAAAAGTGGTTGAAGTTCCAGAAGAACCTAAGGCACCAACACCACCAACAGGTCCAACGGCACCAACGCCACCAACACCAAAAGTAGTTGAAGTTCCTGCTAAACCAGTAGAACCTAAAACTCCTGAAAAACCAAGTGTTGTATGGCACAAGAACTATGTCGTTGAGAGAGAGTCTCACGTGGTACCACCAACACCACCGACTACTCCACCAACACCTGTTACTCCTCCAACTCCAGTGACACCACCAACTACACCAACTCCAGATACTGAAGTTCCTGTAGTGCCTCAAGCTGAGTTGCCACAAACTGGTGAGCACACTAGCAATGCTGGATTTATTGGACTTCTTTCAATGATTTTTGCAGCCTTTGTAGGATTCTTCAAACGTCGTAAAGAAGATTAAGTGGTGCTATTAAATTAGTTCCCCATCAAAACTAGATTCTATTTAGGATCTAGTTTTTATTTTTGCTCGTTTTTCCTCCCTCATATCATTTCTATTTACTGGTGAAACATGTTATAATTATTTTGAACGACTATTTTAGAAAGATGCAAGGAGACGAGCATGGAAGAACTTAAGAAAATCGCTGGTGTAACCGCTGCCAAATATGTTGAAGATGGAATGGTTGTTGGACTCGGTACAGGGTCAACAGCCTACTTCTTTGTAGAGGAAATTGGCCGTCGTATTAAGGAAGAAGGTCTTAGTGTTGTTGGTGTAACGACATCAAGTCAAACCACTAAACAAGCTGAAGGCTTAGGCATTCCTTTGAAGGCAGTGGATGACATTGACAGTATTGATGTTACTGTTGATGGAGCCGACGAAGTAGACCCTCAACTCAACGGGATTAAAGGTGGCGGTGGTGCCCTTTTGATGGAAAAAATCGTCGCTACACCTACAAAAGAATATATCTGGGTGGTTGATGAGTCTAAAATGGTTGATCAATTAGGTGCTTTCAAACTACCAGTTGAAGTGGTTCAATATGGTGCTGACCGTCTGTATCGTGTCTTTGAGTCTGAGGGCTATAAGCCATCATTCCGACTTACGGAACAAGGTGACCGCTTTGTTACAGATATGAAGAACTATATCATCGATCTTGATTTAGGTAAGATTGAAAATCCAGTAGCTCTTGGTGAAGAACTAAAAGCTATGACTGGTGTTGTCGATCATGGATTGTTCAATGGCATGGTTAACAAAGTCATCGTTGCAGGAAAAGACGGTGTTAAGGTCGTTGAAGTTAAGGCCTAGTCCGATTTTTATTCCCCTTACCTTTAATGGGGAAAACTAATTAATTTTTGTCAAACTATTAAATAATATAGAAAGGCAAGAGGTAATTTCGAAAAGATTTTAGCTCTTTGTGGTGTTGTTATGTCCAAATTTAACCGAATGCATTTAGTCGTTCTTGATTCAGTAGGAATTGGTGCTGCTCCAGATGCCAATGACTTTGTCAATGCAGGTGTGCCAGACGGTGCTTCAGATACCCTTGGTCACATCTCTAAATCTGTAGGATTGAATGTGCCAAATATGGCTAAGCTTGGTCTAGGAAATATTCCTCGTGAAACACCTTTGAAAACAGTACCAGCAGAGAGCAACCCAACTGGTTATGCAACAAAATTGCAGGAAGTTTCTCTTGGTAAAGATACGATGACTGGTCACTGGGAAATCATGGGTCTCAATATTACTGAACCTTTTGATACTTTCTGGAACGGATTCCCAGAAGAAATTCTCACTAAAATTGAAGAATTCTCAGGACGTAAAGTCATTCGTGAAGCTAATAAACCATACTCAGGTACGGCTGTTATTGAAGACTTTGGACCTCGTCAAATGGAAACTGGTGAATTGATTATTTACACTTCAGCTGACCCAGTTCTTCAAATTGCCGCACACGAAGACGTTATTCCTTTGGATGAATTGTATCGTATTTGTGAATATGCACGTTCAATTACTCTTGAGCGTCCAGCTCTTCTAGGGCGTATCATTGCTCGTCCTTACGTTGGTGAACCTGGAAATTTCACTCGTACGTCTAACCGTCGTGATTTGGCTGTTTCACCATTTGCACCAACTGTTTTGGATAAATTGAATGAAGCTGGTATCGATACTTATGCCGTTGGTAAAATCAATGATATTTTCAATGGAGCTGGTATCAACCACGATATGGGACACAACAAATCAAATAGCCATGGTATTGATAATTTGATTAAAGCTATGACTTCTGAAGACTTCAAACATGGTTTCTCATTCACAAACTTGGTAGACTTTGATGCCCTTTATGGACATCGTCGTGACCCACATGGATATCGTGATTGCTTGCACGAATTTGACCAACGTTTGCCTGAAATCATTGCTGCTATGCGTGAAGATGATCTCTTGATGATTACTGCAGACCACGGAAATGATCCAACTTATGCAGGTACAGACCATACTCGTGAGTATATTCCTTTCTTGGCTTATAGCCCATCATTCAAAGGAAATGGACTTATTCCAGTAGGTCATTTCTCTGACATCTCAGCAACTGTCGCTGAAAACTTTGGTGTAGATAAAGCCATGATTGGTGAAAGCTTCTTGGATAAACTTGTCTAAAATGAAGCGCTATGCATTCTTGGTTCGTGGGATAAACGTTGGTGGTCGTCACAAGGTAGTCATGGAGGAATTTTGTCGTGAGTTAGAAGAACTCGGTATGTCACATGTTTCTTCCTATATAAATAGTGGAAATCTTTTCTTTGATTCTACCTTGATGAAAGAGGAACTCCTCTTAGTTTTAGAGGAATTTCTAAATAAGGTTTATCCATTTATTAAGGTATTTTCTCTTTTTACTCTTGAAGATTATCAAAATGAAGTGGCCTCATTACCTAAGTGGTGGGAAGATGATTTCTATAGAAAAGACGTCCTCTTATTCACTGAAAGACTTGATAAGACCGAAATGAAGAAGATTATTAACTCTTTAGAGTTGAAAGATGAAATACTTCATTTTGGTCAACTTGGTGTCTACTGGGTAAAGTATGATAAATCAACTTATAGCCAAACGACTTATCATAAGAAGTTATTGAAAACACCTTTTTATCCTGATATAACCATTCGAAATGCGAGAACTTTTTCAAAAATTGGTCACTTTTTAAGAATGAAATAAAATTAAGGGAGAAATAACATGTCGCTACTTGAAAAAATTAGAGTTACTCAAGCCTTCTTGGAAAGCAAAGGAATTGAAAAACCTGAATTTGGTTTGATTTTAGGTTCTGGACTTGGTGAGTTGGCTGAAGAAGTTGAAGACGCAATTGTCATTGACTATGCGGATATTCCAAACTGGGGACAATCAACGGTTGTCGGTCATGCTGGAAAACTTGTTTACGGAACTTTGTCTGGACGTAAGGTTTTGGCTCTTCAAGGGCGTTTCCATTTTTATGAAGGAAATCCGCTTGAAGTCGTTACTTTCCCTGTACGTGTTATGAAAGCTCTTGGATGTGAAGGAGTTGTTGTAACCAATGCAGCAGGTGGTATCGGCTATGGTCCTGGTACTTTGATGGCCATCACTGACCACATTAACATGACCGGTCAAAACCCATTGATTGGTGAAAACTTGGATGATTTTGGACCACGTTTCCCTGATATGTCTAAAGCTTACACACCTGAATACCGTGAAACCGCTCATAAAGTGGCTGACAAACTTGGTATCAAATTGGATGATGGTGTTTATATCGGTGTGACAGGTCCAACTTATGAAACTCCAGCTGAAATCCGTGCTTATAAGACACTTGGTGCAGATGCTGTTGGGATGTCAACAGTTCCTGAGGTTATTGTTGCAGCTCACTCTGGTTTGAAAGTTCTTGGTATTTCATGTATTACCAACTTTGCGGCTGGTTTCCAAGAAGAATTGAACCACGAAGAAGTGGTGGAAGTGACTTCGCGTGTCAAAGGGGATTTCAAAGGATTGCTAAAAGCGATTCTTGCTGAACTCTAAAAAGGAATAATTGATGTCAAACTTAATGAATAATCCATTATTTCGTATCGTTCGTGGAGTTTTTATAATTGCTTTCCTGACCATGGTTTGGTTGGTTATATTTTCTGCTATAGATACAAGTGGTAGTGAGATAGACTATGAACCATTTCAAGGAGCATCTATCGTATTTGCAGTTTTAAGCTATATCATAATAGTGTTTCTATTTCAATACCATAAAGTTGTTAACTTAAAAGAGTCAATTAAATCATCATACAGTGCAATTGAAATTAAAGAACAGTATGTGGAAAAATTGATTTTACAACTGCGAGAACTGACTGATAAGATTGTAGACCATGAGTTAAAAATGTCTGTTAGAAAAAATGTTTCAGAATTGTTAGAGGAAAAAAAGTCTGTCAACAATTTGACTAACGATGAAAACAAAGCTAATCATTCAGAATCTAAGCGGAAGTCTTACGGTGAGTCTGGTAATTTTTCTAAACATGAATACTCTACTAAACTAGAGGAAACGAAGAATAAAATTATTGAGGAAATCGAAAGAGATACAAATATTACCGCTGATCAAAGTATAAAGGATTTGATTGCTGAGATTAAAGAGTCAGAAGTACTTGTTGCTAATCAAAAATTATACTACAATGAAATGGTGTCGCAATATAATAAAACAATTTATAGTTTGCCACTTGCTTTGTTAAGAACAACTTTAGGTCATTCAGAGATAAACTACTTATAACAAAGAACGAAATCATTAAGACTAGAATATAGTTAAAAAGGTAAAAGAATGAATGCTAGTTTTAGTTTTTCTAATTCAACACGAGATTGCCTTACTATGAAATAAAAACAAAGAAGGGATTGACCCTACTCTAAAGACAGTAGGAAAAGTTGGTTAAAGCAATTTTAGTCATACTCTAATATATGGGTAATCAAGAAAGAAAGAGTTTGACTTGGCTCCCCAAGTCGATTAGGTTAAGTTTAGCTGTTTTTGGAACCGGTATTGCTTCAGGTTTGGTAGGCATTCTTTGTCATTACCTTTTGGAGTTTATACAGATTCTTGTATTTGGTAATGATAAATCGGATTTATTGTCACAGTTTAACTCTGTAAGTCCCTTTCGACGATTTGCAGTATTGCTTGTAGTAGGTGTTTTGGCTAGTTTATTTTGGTATTTCCTTCAGCGACGAGTGTCCCTCCTTTCTATTAGTAAGGCTAAGCAACTCGTTGGTAAGAAGAGTCCAAATTTTCTTGGCCAAAGTCTACATGCTTTGATGCAGGTTGCAATCGTTGGAGCTGGTTCCTCAATTGGTAAAGAAGGAGCGCCTCGAGAATTAGGCGCTCTATTTGGTGGTAATCTCTCCAAAGCCTTGCACTTGGATATTGTTGATAGACAATTGCTAATTGCTTGCGGGGCTGGCGCTGGCTTAGCTGCGGTTTACCAAGTCCCCTTTGCCAGTACACTGTTTGTTCTGGAAACCTTAGGTGTTGCTTGGAAATCAAAAATATTATTATCATTCTTGTGACAACCTACTTGTCAGCTTATTGTGCTCGACCAATCGTTGGTAAGGAGGCAATGTACCTAGTCAGTAAAGTTAGCTCAGACCCTGCTAGTCTGATTCAGGTTATTGTTCTTGTATTAGTGATAACTCCGCTGGCGATGATGTTTAGCTTCTTAGCCAAAAAGGCTAGCAAAAGTCGTATTACTGATAAACGTATTCTGTGGACCATGCCACTATCTTATGTAGTATTAGGTGGGATTGCAGCTTTCTATCCTTTAATCATGGGAAATGGTCAGGTTCTAGCACAATGGTTATTTTCAGGTGGGGTTTCAGCATACCTACCTCTTATCCTTGTCGTCAAAGGTCTTATGGTATGTTTACTTTTATGGGCAGGCTCTTATGGGGGAACCTTAACCCCTTCCTTTACCTTAGGTGCCGGATTGGGTTTCTTATTGACAAGTTGTCTTGAGATTTTTGGCTTATCACTCAATCCTACTCTAGGAATGTTACTCGGTGCAACCGTATTTTTAGGAATAACTTTAGATGCTCCTCTAACTGGGATAGCCTTAGTTCTAGGTTTTACTGGTCAAGGAGGGCTGGTAGCAGTACCACTAATCTTAGCGAGTCTACTATCGAGGATATTAAAAAATAGATGGAAGAAAAAACAATGAATATTCATTTTATCTTACACGAAACGTTTGAAGTTCCAGGAGCCTATTTAAAATGGGCTCAAGACCGTGGGCATAATATCACATCAACCAAGGTATATAAGGAAGAGATTCTTCCTGAAACCGTCGAAGGTATTGATTTTCTAATTGTGATGGGTGGCCCTCAGTCACCTGATGAGGATCGTCAGGCCTTTCCTTATTATGACCCAGAGGCTGAGATTGTATTTATGCAAAAAGCAATTGCTGCTGATATCTATATTGTAGGGGTTTGCCTAGGTGCTCAACTTTTATCTGTAGCCTATGGTGGTAAGTATGAACATAGTCCAGAACGTGAGATTGGTGTTTTCCCTGTTACATTAACTGAGGCAGGTTTAGCGGATGACCATATCAAAGGTTTTGGCAAAACCCTAAATACTGGTCACTGGCATGGTGATATGCCTGGATTGACTGATAATGCAGTTGTTCTTGCTACTAGTCAAGGTTGTCCACGCCAAATTGTTCGCTTCAGTCCTAAACATTATGCCTTTCAGGCACACTTAGAGTTTGATCCTAAAGCTATTGATTCACTTATAGCTGCTGACGGTGAAGAGCATTTACGTAAGCAAAATAAGGAGTTACCTTTTGTTCAAACACCTGAACAATTGCGTGCTAACGATTATTCTGAAATGAACAAAAAGTTGTACGATTTTCTTGATTCATTAACTCAAGCTTAATCCACTTTTAAAGTTGTTATTTATCCACTATATAGTAGTAGAAAAATATTTAAAAATAAAAATTAAGAAAGGTAGAGCGTGTGTTCTGATTTGAACACGAGCGGAAAGCTCGGAAAATAGATAATCTGACTGAGAAATCAGGATTTCTCGTGAGATTCCTAATTTTCAGTCGCTTTCTAGTCGCTCTTTGTATCATAAACTATGTCTATTCATATTGCTGCTAAGCAAGGAGAAATTGCTGATAAAATTCTTCTTCCAGGGGATCCATTGCGTGCGAAATTCATTGCTGAGAATTTCCTTGAGGATGCTGTATGTTTCAATGAGGTTCGTAACATGTTTGGTTACACAGGAACATATAAAGGTGAACGTGTCTCAGTAATGGGAACAGGAATGGGGATGCCATCGATCTCTATTTACGCGCGTGAGCTTATCGTTGACTATGGTGTTAAAAAATTGATCCGTGTGGGTACTGCTGGTTCATTGAACGAGGATGTTCACGTTCGTGAGTTAGTTCTAGCACAAGCCGCAGCGACAAACTCTAACATTATCCGTAATGATTGGCCACAATACGATTTCCCACAAATTGCAAGTTTCGCTCTCTTGGATAAGGCTTACCACATTGCCAAAGACCTTGGTATGACAACACATGTTGGTAATGTCTTGTCTTCGGATGTCTTCTATTCAAATTATTTCGAAAAAAACATTGAGCTTGGTAAGTGGGGAGTGAAGGCTGTTGAAATGGAAGCAGCAGCACTTTATTACCTTGCAGCTCAACACCAAGTAGATGCTCTTGCCATCATGACTATTTCTGATAGTTTGGTCAATCCAGATGAAGACACTACAGCTGAGGAACGTCAAAACACTTTCACTGACATGATGAAAGTTGGTCTTGAAACACTAATTGCAGACTAATCTGTAAAAGGACGCCATTAGGTCGTCCTTTTGTGTTGTAATTAATATCTACTCGAAGAATCAATAGGTTAAAAATTTTCAAACTACTAGAAAAAAATAAAAATATTTGGAAGAAAAAGACTTGTAATAAATAGATAAATATCCGACAATTTAAGATTAAACCACCAAAAATGTGAAAAATAGTTTACAATATTATGAAAAATGATAGAAATTAAATGCTTGATATCATAATGAAAAAAACGGTTTCTTCTTTTTTTAAAAAAAGAATGACAATTGAAATGAAGTTATAGTAATGTTATAATGATAATGGGAAATGTCTAATTTTAATTTTTAGGAGCAATTTATATGAGTTCGCGTACGAATCGTAAGCAAAAACGTACGAGTAATAGATCGTGGGGGATGGTCAACGTTGGGTTGACCATTCTGTATGCTATTTTAGCATTGATCTTATTATTCACAATGTTCAATTATAATTTCCTATCGTTTAGGTTTTTGAACATCATTATCACCATTGGTTTGTTGGTAGTTCTTGCTATTAGCATCTTCCTTCAGAAGACTAAGAAATCACCACTAGTGACAACGGTTGTATTGGTTATCTTTTCGCTAGTTTCTCTGGTTGGTATTTTTGGTTTTAAACAAATGATTGACATCACTAACCGTATGAATCAGACGGCTGCATTTTCTGAAGTAGAAATGAGCATCGTGGTTCCTAAGGATAGTGACATCAAGGATGTGAGTCAGCTTACTAGCGTACAAGCACCAACTAAGATTGATAAGAACAATATCGACACCCTAATGTCCGCTCTAAAGAAAGACAAAAAGGTTGATCTTAAAGTTGATGATGTTGCTTCATATCAAGAAGCTTACGACAATCTTAAGTCTGGCAAATCTAAAGCTATGGTTTTGAGTGGTTCTTATGCTAGCCTACTAGAGTCTGTCGATAGTAACTATGCTTCAAATCTAAAAACAATCTATACTTATAAAATTAAAAAGAAGAATAACAATTCTGCAAAAGAAGTAGATTCAAAAGTCTTCAATATTTATATTAGTGGTATTGATACCTACGGTTCAATTTCAACAGTGTCACGTTCAGATGTCAATATCATTATGACCGTTAACATGAACACACATAAGATTCTCTTGACGACCACTCCACGTGATGCGTACGTTAAGATTCCTGATGGAGGGGCAGACCAGTATGATAAATTAACCCACGCAGGTATTTATGGCGTTGAAACATCTGAAAAAACTCTGGAAAATCTTTATGGCATTAAGATTGATTACTATGCACGTATTAACTTCACATCTTTCCTTAAGTTGATTGACCAACTTGGTGGTGTGACAGTTCATAATGATCAAGCCTTCACGAGTCTTCACGGGAAGTTTGATTTCCCAGTTGGAGATATCCAAATGAATTCTGAACAAGCCCTTGGCTTTGTTCGTGAGCGTTATAGTTTGGATGGAGGAGACAATGACCGCGGTAAGAACCAAGAGAAAGTGATTTCTGCGATTGTAAACAAGTTAGCTTCACTAAATTCTGTATCAAACTTTACTTCAATCGTTAACAATCTTCAAGACTCTGTTCAAACGAATATGTCTCTAGATACCATTAATGCTCTGGCCAATACACAACTTGATTCAGGTTCTAAATTTACGGTGACTTCTCAAGCAGTAACAGGTACAGGTTCAACCGGACAATTGACCTCTTATGCTATGCCAAATTCTAGTCTCTACATGATGAAACTGGATGATTCTAGTGTGGAAAGCGCCTCTCAAGCTATCAAAAATTTGATGGAGGAAAAATAAGTGATTGACGTTCACTCACATATTGTTTTTGATGTTGATGATGGTCCTAAAACTTTAGAAGAAAGTCTTGACCTCATTGGCGAAAGCTATGCGCAAGGAGTGCGTACTATTGTTTCAACATCCCATCGTCGTAAGGGAATGTTTGAAACCCCAGAGGATAAAATCTTTGCAAACTTTTCTAAGGTAAAAGAAGAAGCAGAAGCACTTTATCCAGACTTAACTATTTATTATGGTGGTGAACTTTATTACACCTCAGACATTGTGGAGAAACTTGAAAAGAATCTCATTCCACGCATGCACAATACTCAATTTGCTTTGATTGAGTTTAGTGCTCGCACCTCTTGGAAAGAAATTCATACTGGGCTTAGCAATGTTTTACGAGCAGGGGTGACACCAATTGTTGCTCATATTGAGCGCTATGATGCCCTCGAAGAAAATGCTGATCGTGTTCGAGAAATCATCAATATGGGCTGCTATACTCAAGTCAATAGCTCACATGTCCTCAAACCAAAGCTCTTTGGCGATAAAGATAAAGTAAGAAAGAAACGTGTTCGTTATTTCTTGGAACAAAATTTGGTTCATATGGTTGCTAGTGACATGCATAATCTTGGTCCAAGACCACCATTTATGAAAGATGCCTACGCTATTATTGAAAAGACTTACGGAACGCGACGTGCTCGTAACCTTTTCATTGAAAATCCACAAACGCTACTTGAAAATCAATACATATAGGAGAAACTATGACTCAGGAAAACACGAAGCGTGTTGAAATCGATGTACTTGCACTATTGCAAAAACTTTGGACTAAAAAAGTATTTATTCTATTTACAGCCTTCTATGTCGCTGTCTTTGCCTTCTTGGGAACTTATTTCCTCATTCAACCTACATATACGTCTTCTACACGTATCTATGTGGTTAATCAAGCTAATGATGGCAAAAACCTTTCTGCTCAAGATTTGCAGGCCGGTACATTTTTGACAAAAGACTACAAAGAAATTATTACATCAAATGATGTCTTGTCAGAAGTTATCAAAGATGAAAAATTGAATATGAGTGAAGGTGAACTTGCTAAGATGATTTCAGTTAATATCCCTGCTGATACTCGTCTTATCTCAATTTCAGTCAATGCAAGAACAGGTCAAGATGCGCAAACACTTGCTAACAAGGTTCGTGAAGTTGCTTCAGAAAAAATCAAGAACGTGACAAAGTTGAAGATGTTACCACACTTGAAGAAGCTAAATTGCCAGAGTCTCCATCTTCACCAAATATCAAGCGTAACGTTCTTCTTGGAGCTGTACTTGGAGGTTTCCTTGCAGTAGTTGGTGTATTGGTACGTGAGATCTTAGATGATCGTATTCGCCGACCAGAAGATGTGGAAGATGCTCTTGGAATGACACTTCTTGGAATTGTCCCTGACACAGATAAAATTTAAGGAGAAAAAATGCCTAAATTAAATTTAGTAAAATCTAAAGCAAACTTTGCCAAACAAACAGAAGAGTACTATAATGCCATTCGCACAAATATTCAATTTTCAGGTGCTCAGATGAAAGTGATTACTATTAGCTCAGTTGAAGCTGGTGAAGGAAAATCAACAACATCTGTTAATTTGGCAATTTCATTTGCTAGTGTAGGGCTTCGAACACTTCTCATTGATGCTGATACTCGTAACTCTGTTTTGTCAGGTACATTTAAATCTAATGAGCCTTATAAGGGTCTTTCAAATTTCCTTTCAGGAAATGCAGATCTGAATGAAACTATATGTCAAACTGATATATCTGGTTTGGATGTCATTGCATCTGGTCCTGTACCACCAAATCCAACAAGTCTTTTGCAAAATGATAATTTTAGACATTTGATGGAAGTTGCCCGTAGTCGTTATGATTATGTCATCATCGATACACCACCGATTGGTTTAGTTATTGATGCTGTTATTGTTGCCCATCAGGCTGATGCCAGCCTTTTGGTTACAGCGGCTGGGAGAATTAAAAGCCGTTTTGTAACTAAGGCTGTTGAACAATTAGAACAAAGTGGCTCACAGTTCTTAGGTGTCGTCCTTAATAAAGTTGATATGACAGTTGATAAATATGGATCATATGGTTCTTACGGATCATATGGGGAGTATGGGAAAAAAGTCGGTCATAAAGAGACTCATTCAAGAGCGCATCGTCGTAGAAAAGGATAGCATTAAGGGGGATAATGCGGCTCCTTACACCTTAACAGATTAAAAAAGAGGTTTAGAGTGAAAGAAAAACAAGAAATTCGTCGCATTGAAATTGGTATTATACAGTTGGTTGTGGTTGTTTTCGCAGCCATGGTAGCTAGTAAAATACCTTATACAGAGATTACGCAAGGAAGCATTGTTCTTTTAGGTGTCGTTCATGTAGTTTCCTACTATATCAGTAGTTATTATGAAAATCTAAAATATCGGGGCTACTTGGATGAACTCATTGCAACCATCAAATATTGTTTTGTATTTGCCTTATTTGCGACCTTTCTCTCATTCTTTGCAGATGGAAGTTTTTCTATCTCACGTCGCGGACTTCTTTATGTTACCCTGATTTCAGGTGTTCTCTTATACGTTACAAATACTGTTCTTAAGTATTTCCGCTCTTCTATCTATACACGTCGTAAAAGTAACAAGAATATTCTCTTGATTTCTGATCAGGCACGTCTAGAAAATGTTTTGTCTCGTATGAAAGACAATATGGATGGTAGGATTACAGCAGTTTGTGTCTTGGATAATCCTTATTTCACTGATCCATTTATCAAGAGTGTTAAACCTGAAAATTTAATCGAATATGCGACTCACTCAGTAGTAGACCAAGTTTTGATTAATCTGCCAAGTGAGCAGTATAAGATTTGGGATTATGCATCACCTTTTGAGCTCATGGGAATTCCAGTATCCATTAATTTGAATGCCCTTGAATTTATGAGTCAAGGTGAAAAACGTATCCAACAATTGGGTCCTTTCAAGGTTGTTACGTTTTCAACGCATTTTTATAGCTATGGAGATATCTTGGCGAAACGCTTCCTCGATATCTGTGGAGCCCTAGTTGGTTTGGTGCTCTGTGGGATTGTTGGAATCTTCCTTTATCCACTTATTCGTAAAGATGGTGGGCCAGCATTTTTGCTCAAGACCGTGTGGGTGAGAATGGACGTATCTTCAAGTTTTATAAATTCCGTTCTATGAGAGTAGATGCTGAAGAAATCAAGAAGAATTTGATGGCACAGAATCAAATGTCTGGTGGTATGTTTAAGATGGACAATGATCCTCGTATTACTAAAATCGGACATTTCATTCGTAAAACGAGTCTTGATGAACTTCCACAATTTTGGAATGTTCTAAAAGGTGATATGAGCTTGGTTGGAACACGTCCACCAACATTGGATGAGTACGAATCTTATACACCGGAACAAAAACGTCGCCTCAGCTTTAAACCAGGTATTACTGGTCTTTGGCAAGTAAGCGGTCGAAGTGAAATTACGGATTTTGATGAAGTTGTAAAACTAGACGTTGCTTATATGGACGGATGGACAATCTGGCGCGATATCAAAATCTTATTGAAAACAATCAAAGTAGTAGTAATGAAGGATGGAGCAAAGTGATGGCTTTCTCCATTTCTTTTAATGGTGATTAAATGACAAATCAGTTTATATCGTTGGTTCTAAGGGAATTCCAGCAAAATATGGTGGATTTGAAACCTTTGTTGAGAAGTTAACAGAGTTCCAACAAGACAAAGATATCCAATATTATGTAGCTTGTATGCGTGAAAACTCTGCTAAATCAGGTATAACAGCAGATACTTTTGAACATAACGGTGCTAAATGCTACAATATCGACGTCCCAAATATCGGGCCTGCACGTGCCATCGCTTATGACATTGCAGCTCTTAATAAGGCCATTGAAATTGCTAAGGAAAACAATGACCAAGCACCGATCTTTTATGTTTTGGCCTGTCGAATTGGTCCATTTATCTCAGGTATTAAAAAGAAAATCAAGGCTATCGGTGGTACCCTTATGGTTAACCCGGACGGTCATGAATGGCTTCGTGCGAAATGGAGCCTTCCAGTTCGTAAATATTGGAAAATTTCTGAGCAACTCATGGTAAAACATGCAGATCTTTTGATTTGTGATAGTAAAAACATTGAATCTTATATTCAAAAGGATTATGCGAAGTATCGTCCTCAAACAACTTATATTGCCTATGGGACAGATACAACTAAATCTCGATTGACTAAGGTTGATGATAAGGTTCGCACATGGTATTTTGAAAAGGGTGTCATTGAAAATAATTATTACCTTGTTGTAGGACGTTTTGTGCCTGAAAATAACTATGAGGCTATGATTCGTGGCTTTATGGCATCTAACTCTGACAAGGACTTTGTACTCATTACCAATGTTGAAGAAAACAAATTCTACGACAAGTTGCGTCAGGAAACTGGTTTTGACAAGGATCCTCGTGTGAAGTTTGTCGGGACTGTTTATGACCAAGAATTGCTCAAATACATTCGTGAAAATGCCTTTGCTTACTTCCATGGTCATGAAGTAGGTGGTACTAATCCATCCCTTCTTGAGGCTCTTGAGTCTACTAAACTCAACCTCTTGTTGGATGTAGGCTTTAACCGTGAAGTCGGTGAAGATGGTGCTCTCTATTGGAAGAAAGACCAATTGGCAAGTGTCATTGATCAAGCTGAGCAATTGGATGAACAAGCTATCGAAGAACTCAATCAAAAATCAAGTAAACGTATTGCTGAAGCCTTTACTTGGGAAAAAATTGTTACAGACTACGAGAAAGTATTTAAAGGATAGGAATGCAGAAAATTTTATATCTTCACGCTGGTGCCGAAATGTATGGTGCTGACAAGGTTTTGTTGGAGCTTATTAAAGGGTTGGATAAAGATGCCTTTGAGGCTCATGTCATCTTGCCTAACGATGGTGTCTTAGTGAGTGCATTGGAAAAGGTTGGGGCTAAGGTAAAAGTTATCGATTATCCGATCTTGCGCCGTAAATATTTTAATCCTAAGGGAATTCTTGAGTATTTTGGCTCTTATAATCGTTATTCAAAACAAATTGCTAAATATGCTAATGATAATGGGATTACTCTCGTTCACAACAATACGACTGCGGTGCTTGAGGGGATTTATCTCAAACGTAAGTTGAAATTACCTTTGATTTGGCATGTGCATGAAATTATCGTCAAACCAAAAGCAATTTCTGATTTCATCAACTTTTTGATGGGGCGTTATGCTGATACGATTGTGACAGTTTCAAATGCTGTGGCTAACCACGTCAAGCAGTCTCGCTTTGTAAAAATGACCAAGTTCAAGTCATCTATAATGGTGTTGACAATGCCGTCTATCATGAAATGGATGCTAGTACAGTCCGTGATCAGTTTGGTATTGCACAGGATGCTTTGGTTATCGGAATGGTTGGTCGAGTGAATGCATGGAAAGGTCAAGGCGACTTCTTAGAAGCTGTGACTCCAATCTTAAAGGCTAATCCAAAAGCAGTAGCCTTTCTGGCAGGGAGTGCTTTTGAAGGTGAAGAGTGGCGAGTTGATGACTTGGAAAAGGCTATATCAGACTCACCAGTAGCTGGGCAAATCAAGCGTATCGATTATTATAGCAAGACGACAGAGCTCTATAATATGTTTGATATCTTTGTATTGCCAAGTACCAATCCAGATCCTCTACCAACTGTAGTTCTCGAATCAATGGCTTGTGGCAAGCCTGTAGTCGGTTACCGTCATGGTGGTGTCTGTGAAATGGTTAAAGAAGGCGAAAACGGCCTTCTTGCCACACCAAATCAGCCTGCAGAATTGTCTAAAGCTATTCAAGAATTGGCTGATAACACCGAGAAGAGAGAGCAATTTGGCAAGGCATCTGTCAAACGCCAAAAAGAACTCTTTTCATTACAAAGTTATATTCGTAATTTCTCGGAATTATATAAGAAATAAAAAGAAGTACTAAGAAGTACTAAGAAGTACTAAGAAGTACTAAGAAGTACTAATATGAACAGCGAAACACTAAAAAATAAATTAAAACCTATCGTTTATCCAATTATTAATTTTATTCCTAGACGAAGACTCAAGAATAAAAATTTTACGATTATTTGTGATAATTGTTGGGCTGGTAAAGTTTATCAGGAGTTGGGCTTGCCTTATCAAACACCATTTGTAGGGATGTTTGTCTTTTCGCCTGATTACATCAAAATGCTCAAGAATTTAAAACACTATTTGAGTGGAAACATCCCCTTGAAATTCGTTAAGGAATCAAAATATATCAAATACTTTGATAATTCCTATCCACTTGCACTTCTTGATGATATTGAACTTCATTTTTTGCATTATGCAGATGAAGAAGAAGCTACTCAAAAAGGGAACGCCGTTTGAAGAGAATGCATTGGGATAATTTGTATTTCAAGTTCAATGATAATGATGCCTGCACTTATGAGTTGATGAAAGAGTTTGAAGAGCTTCCATACAAGAGTAAGGTTATTTTCTCTTCAAAGAATTATAGTGACCTACCTTCATTGGTCCACTTTAAATCAGCTGAAAAGCAAGGACATGTTGGAATCGATTTAAAAACTTACCACCGTTATTTTAATGTCGTTACTTGGTTGAATAAGGGTGGAGAAGACTTAACATAAAAAATTAGGTAAATAATCTATGAAACCACTTTTAACTGTCGTCATTCCAGTTTATAATGTCGAAAAATATTTAAAACGTTGTATTGAGAGTATCCTTATTCAAGAGTGGAAGAACTATGACATCTTACTTGTAGATGATGGAAGTACTGATAATTCTCCTCAAATTTGTGATGACTATGCTAAAGCGTATGACTTTATCTCAGTTATTCATAAGAAGAATGGTGGACTATCTGCAGCTCGTAACACTGGTATTTCTCATGCTGAGGGAGAATATGTCTATTTCCCTGATTCAGATGATTGGATTGAACCAGACACCTTTATGGTGTTAGCAGAAGTGGTGGAATCCCAGAAGTTTGATATTATCTCTTTTAATCGTGAGTTCGTGAAAGGTGAAGAAGATGCTATAGTTTCGGATTCATTAGTGACTCAAGTTTTTGAGGGTAAAGATGCTTTTGTACAGATGCTTAAGCATAGTTATATTACTGGTTTCGCTAATGATAAAATCTATAGAAAGTCTTTATTTACTGATAATGACATTCAGTTTCCTATTGGTAAATACTATGAGGATCTTGGTACCAATTACAAACTCTTTCTTTCAGCTAAGAAGGTTTATGCAACCAATCAAAAGTATTATCACTATCTAATCGATAACCCCGATTCTATTACTCAGTCATGGAACGAGAAGAAATTTAGTGATATGTTTGGATTCTACAAAGAAGTTTTCTATTCTGACTTTGTCCTTTCACAATTAAATAAAGAAGAATTACAAATTTCGCAACTTTATTATGTAAACGGATTGGTTCATATATTAGCAAGTTTGTATAAATCTAAATTAGATAAAAAAATATAGAAATTACTAACGAAGTGAAACAAGAATTACTTAAGAATAGTGCTTCTCTTTCTCAAATGAAAGACCAACCAAATAAGTTAAAAATATGTACTGTTTAGACTAAA